>Ga0315334_10000448_pt1 | contig 25217 bp, 22 predicted proteins | sample M150034915metaG_FD_205555 | JGI IMG/M metagenome (GOLD analysis project Ga0315334, IMG submission 205555) | Ammonia-oxidizing marine archaeal communities from Monterey Bay, California, United States - M1 500m 34915 | ecosystem: Environmental > Aquatic > Marine > Intertidal zone | place: USA... | reverse complement strand
TAACAACCCATATAAGGCAGCGAGCGAAATACAAGAAATCATTCGTGGTTGTTTTTAGTATTAACTCTCTAGTATAATTTCTTTTTTTAGTCGCGTAGCTCAGCTGGTTAGAGCACTACCTTGACATGGTAGGGGTCGGTGATTCGAATTCACTCGCGACTACCACCTCTATAACCATATCTATATACCCTTTAAGCGATTTCATAAATTCCATTAAGAATCAAAACAATATATAATCATGCAAAAAAGTGCAAATAAATGCACCAAATAATCCCACTTATGGCAACAATTTATAAAAGAAGAGATTGTTGGTATATACAATGGAGAGACTCAAAAGGGCAACGAAAAAAATCCCTGGGTAGGATCTCTGATCAGCTTGCTAATGTTAAATTAAAACAAAAAGAATTTGAACTTACTTACGGATATGAGTAGCTTCGTTAATTGATAATGAAATTTTTTTCTCTTGCCTTTTCAATCAAAAAAATTCCTAAAGTTACTTGGAGTTCAGAAGACGCCTTCAATCTAAAGCCTAAACCAATAACCTTAATATTATTAGTATTTGGATTGTTTTTGTTTGGCCTTGGGGAGAGTCTCCTTATTACCAGCAGTGCTGGCGTTGGCCCGTACACAGTTCTTGCACAAGGTATATCAAATCTCACAGACTGGTCAATTGGCGTGTCAACTTTTGTTATTAGTATTTTCGCACTATTGATGTGGATTCCGCTTAAACAAAAACCTGGGATGGGCACCATCCTCAACGCCTTTATTATAGCGTTAACGATTGAATTCTCTGTTTTATATTTGCCTTATCCAGAGACTTACCCGATGCAGATTTTACAAGTTGTAGTTGGCGTACTTATTATTGGAATTGGTAGTGGATTTTATCTCATAGCAAACCTAGGTGCTGGACCCAGAGATGGATTAATGATTGGTTTACAAAAAAAGACCAACTTACCTATTTATTCAATTCGTACAATTATTGAAGTTAGTGTTGTCATTGTAGGTTGGTTAATGGGAGGTGTTGTAGGACTGGGAACAGCCATCTTTGCCTTTGGTATAGGGCCATCTGTTGCACTTGGGCTTTCTATGGTTGGTAAGGCCTCAAAAAAGACTTAATTCAGATTAAACGATCTAAATAATTGTGTTACATAACCTACTTGATTGAACTGCACAAAGATTTTGGAGAAGTTGGGGGGAAATACAGCGAGCTTAGATCTAATCAGATCTGGATAGGTTTTGTATCAATAATCCCAAAATAATACCAATACCAACTTAAATCTTACTAGTGGAATATTAACTTGGGATGTAGACAATACAGGTAATGATGTATCAATTGATTTGTCTAGTACGACTACCACTCAATTATCAAAACACAGAACAAATAATATTAGTAGAGGTTGTTAAGTCAAAACTTAACCAAGTACCTTCCGACTGCTTTTGCTTCTAGGATTTCTGTATAAGATTGTTGAATTTCGTTGAGCGATATTTCGTTCACTAATTCATCCAGAGTGTCGATCTTGAATTCATTTGCTATTTTTGCCCAAGCCCTTGTTTTTTTGTCCAAAGTAGCTTCGACTGAATCAATTCCAATAAGTCTAACACCTCTTAAAATAAAAGGAAACACATTAGTGTTAAGTAAATGTGAAGCCACTAATCCACAACAAGTTACAACACCGTCATATTTAACTTGCTTTAAGGCCTCGGCTAATATATTTCCTCCAACAGTATCAATAACACCCGAAAATCTCTCTCTTCCCATAGGTCTTTTGTTTTCTAAATCGAATTCTTGCCTTAATATAACCTCTCTGGCGCCAATAGTTTTTAGATAGTCTATCTGGGACTCTTTTCCCGATAGTGCAACAACATCGAAACCAAGCTTCGATAAAATTGCTACAGAAATGCTTCCAACACCGCCTGTTGAACCGGTCACCAGGACTTCTCCATTTGTAACACCATTGTTTAGTAGTTCATTAACACTGAGTGCTGCAGTTAATCCGGCTGTACCATAAATCATTAACTCTCTCAAAGATATATTCTCGGGCTTTTTTATTACCCAGGAGGCTGGGGCCTTGACGAATTCGCTGTGACCACCGTCAGTGTTCATACCGAAATCGTAACCAGTAATTAAGACCTCCTCACCACCATTGAACATGTTTGACTTAGATTCAACAACTGTACCGCATACATCGATCCCTGTTACATGAGGAAAATTCTTTGTAACTCCTGGATTGCCAATAGCGCTTAAAGCGTCTTTATAGTTTAGAGAAGAGTACGAAGTTTTGATTAATACTTCGTCATCTTTCAGGTCGGGTTTTTCTATATCTTTAACACTTGTTATAAATTTTTTGTCTTCTATTTTTTCTACTACAAAAGCTTTCATTTTTTTCCACCCGTATATTAATAAAAAATTTTATACTAAACATTTAATGCTGTTAGTGCATATTTGCGCTATTTATATCAAGTGGTGAATTTTCAATTATTGAATATTTTGTGTGGAATGAAATCCCAGTAATTTTTGGAAACGTGGTTGGCGGATTGGTTCTTACAGGGTTGCCGTTATATTATGCGCACAAAAGAAGTGTTAAAGGCAAAATTGTAAGTTCTGAATTTGAAGAAACTGCAGTTGCTACAAGGTATAGACCGCTTTTAATTAAATAATTTCTTATACAGAGTCACATTTAAAGTAGAGTACGATGTCACAAATGGCATTAATCTAAATAATTTGGATGTGGCTCTACAATTATTATTTTTCCATCACTTGCAGGACTCTAATAACCTTTACTATGACTATATAAAGGAAAGGGTTCTTCGCTATTTTCAAGTCTAATTATGTTTTTAGCAATCGCCGAGACCGCACTTTGTGGGTTATTCTGACCGGCAATATGAGGTGTAATATAAACCCTGGGGTGTGACCACAAAGGGTCATTATTTGGTAAAGGTTCTGTGGCAAACACATCTAAGGTTGCACCTCTTATATGACCATCATCCAGCAAACTAATCAAATCGGCCTCATTAACAATACCACCACGACCGATATTAATTATAAAAGCACCTCTTGGTAATCTCTTTAGCGTTCTTTTATCTAGCAAATTGTTGGTTTTGGTTGTTAAAGGTAAGACATTAATAAGTATGTCTATAGTAGACAAGAATGCAGATACTTGTTCTGTACCATAAAAATAAGGTAACGATTCCATCTCCGGTTTTTTGGTGGCCCCCCATCCAGAAACTATAAAATCAAAACCGATCAGAGTGTCTGCTATCTTTTTACCAATTGTGCCAAGACCCATTACCCCAATGCGACACTTTTCAGGCAGCTTTAAGGGTTGTGGGTTCCAGTGCCTTGTATGCTGTATGTCGGTGTACTGATAGTAATCGTTATGAAAATGCAAGACCCAGTGCAAGGCATACAAGCACATGTCTTGGCTGAGCTTTTCATCATGAAGCCTAACAATTGGAACCGACTTGGGATACTCAGGGTCATTAACAATATGGTCCACACCTGCTCCACAAGAAAGTATAGCTTTAAGGTTTGGGTAGTTCTTTAAGTCCCCATGGGGGTGCTTCCAAACAATAGCATATTCAATGACCTCTCTATCTTGTATATCAGGATATATGCACAACTCCATTGAACCGAGCTCTTTGTATATAGACTCAATCCATGGCTCAAGTTCTGTATCTTTAAGGCTTAGAAGGATCGCCACTTTAATTTCTTATTAGTTTTGGGCGGTTATATTTCATATAATATCAATTATTAAACAGAATAAATGAACAGAACATAATGTTAACAGTTGTTTTAATATCAATATTAGCAATTTTGATAATTGCTATATCCTTGTTTGTGTTTGTTGCAGTCCTGCTGGCAACACCTCCAAAAGGAACGGCACAAGAGATGCTAAGTCATCGACCAATAAAAGGAGGCAGAATCGTTGCTTGTATTGGTGACTCGTTGACTCATGGGAATTTAGGTGTGTGCTGGGTTGACATGTTACGAGAAGAATTTCCAAAAGACTCTTTTCTGAATGAAGGCATAAACGGGGAACTTACATCTCAAGTCATTCAAAGAATTAAGCCTATACTTGATTGTAAACCGGACACAGTTATCTTAATGATTGGTAGTAATGACGTGATGGGCTCTTTCGACAAGGCCTCAGGAGAAAGATATATGCTAAGAAACAAGCTAACAGAGCTGCCCACCTTTGAAAACTATAAAAAAATGTTACCAGACCTGATTGATCACCTTTCAGTAGTATCTAGAGTGGCAATATGTACATTACCTCCCATAGGAGAGTGCCAAGACTCAGAGATAAATATATATGTATCTAAATTTAACGATTTTATAATCAAGATGGCCGAAGAAAAGAGCATCTCACTGTTAAACATATCAGATTTAATGTGGGTCGAGATTGGCAATAGAACTTACCCTGTTATCAACAACTATAATCCAAAGATTTCTCTGATAGCTAGACGCATGCTGGGAGGTTGCATTCAGCACTATATATTTAAAAAGCCCTGGGACAATGTGGGTGAGTCAAAAGGTCAGTGGCTACTTTTTGACCAAATACATCTAGGAGAGAGGGGAGCTAAAGTCATGTTCGAGTCAATAAAGAGGTTCATTAATCGAGCTTAATTCGAGCTTTAATTTATTAAATATAGCGGCTTATGTTTGATTACAATGTATTCAAAATATTTATTATGGAAAACAATAGATGAATGAACTAAAAACCAACGACCCAGCTATTTTTGGGTTAATTAAGAGCGAAGAACAAAGAATTGAGAACACTATTGACCTGGTCGCATCTGAAACCCATATGCCCAAATCAATACTTGAAGAGATGGGCTCAGTTCTTAACCATAAGACTATAGAGGGTTACCCAGGTAAAAGGTACCACGCGGGTTGCGAATACGTTGACGTTATTGAGAATCTTGCCATTGACAGGATTAAGGATTTGTTTGAGGCAGATCACGCTAATGTTCAGCCCCACACAGGTTCCGCTGCAAATTTTGCTGTGTACTTTTCTGTTCTAGATGTTGGAGACAAAGTTCTAGCTATGAGTCTGGCACATGGGGGGCACCTGACTCATGGTCATTTCGCTTCAATGACAAGTAAGTGTTTTGATTTTCAGCACTACAACGTTGATCTTGATACCCAACTAATTGATTATGAGGCCTTGGCAAAGCAAGCTATTGAATTTCAACCGAAAATGCTGGTTGCTGGTGCAAGCTCTTACCCAAGACTTATAGATTATGAAAGAATGTTACAGATTGCCAAATCTGTAGATGCGTACTTGTTTGTAGATATGGCACATATAGCAGGTCTGGTTGCAGCGAGATTGATTCCTAGCCCAGTTCATTATGCTGATTTTGTATCTTTTACAACCTTTAAAACCATGATGGGAGGTAGGGGAGGTGTAATTCTTTGTAAGAAGAAATATGCCGATGACGTAGACAGGTCGGTTTTCCCTGGAACACAAGGTACCAGCTCTGTGAGTAATATAGCAGCAAAGGCGACTATCGCAAAGCTCGCGAAAGAGGCTGACTTTATTAACATACAAAGGCGAACCATCGAGAGCGCTACATTACTTGCTGATAGCCTTGAAAAAAAAGGTTACCGCATAGTGGGTGGCGGAACAGACACGCACCAGGTCATAGTTGATGTTACCAGTAAAGGGGTGAGTGGCGCGAGAGCTGAATCGGTCCTTGAATCTATAGGAATTATTACCAATAGAAATTTTATACCAAATGACACAGACAAAAAGGCTAGCGGTGTCCGGCTAGGTACGGGGCCAATATCTGTGAGAGGTGTTTCTAATGGTTACGTTTTAGAGATATCTGAAATCATAGATGCAGCGCTAATGAATCTCGATGACGATGAATTATTAGCAGAGTTGAGAGTGAGAGTGCTTAGGATTTGTAAAAGGTTTCCAGTGTATAAGTAATATTTGATTGTAGATTTGTAAACTTAATTCAATCCAAAATTTGAGCAGATACACATATAATTATGCACAAACAATAAAGACGTGCCATAGTAGTTGGTACAATTAAGTATTATGAAATTAGTATTCATTTTTATTATAGCGATATCATCTCCATTACTAGCATTGAGCGATATGTATGAGCAGGGCAGGGCTTATTATTATGGTGATGGTGTTGTTCAGGATTACAAGAAGGCGTCAGACATTTTTTATAGTGAAACTCAGAAAGGCGACCTTAACTCTCAGACTGCGCTAGGCTTGATGTATATTGAAGGCAAGGGTGTGGCTCAAGATGATCAAGAAGGGATTGAATACTTGAGGGATTCAGCTAATAAGGGTCACGACAATGCGCAATATTTTTTAGCTGTAATGTATTATCTAGGTATAGGGCTAGATAAGGATTACGAGAGTGCATTTGGCTGGTTTAAGGTGTCTGCTAGTCAAGGAAATTCAGATGCGCAGTACAATTTAGCATTGATGTATGAGCAGGGCAAGGGGATAGCGAAAAATACTGAACTGGCAGTAAAGTATTATATTGAGTCCGCACTTTCAGGTAACAGCCATGGACAGTACTTTTATGCAAAATCTTTTGAAAAGGTTAATGATTACAATAGAGCATTCGAGTGGTACGAAAAATCTTCAGACCAAGGAAATGTAGATGCCCAGTTCAGACTTGGCTACCTGTATGAGAATGGAAAAGGAGTTGAGAGGGATTATATAACAGCAATTGAGTTATATAGATTAGCTGAAAAGGGTGGCAATGAGGGAGTTAATTTGAGGCTTGGAGTTTTGTACGAGTTCGGGCTTGGAGTTAAAAAGGACTATAAACTTGCCCTTGAGTATTATGAAGCTGCATCTAATAATGCTAATCTAGATGCAATTTTTAATATTGCCCGATTGTATGAGAAGGGCAGAGGAGTAGAGAAGAGCTTAAAAAAATCTTACGAATACAACATAATTGCTGCACGTAAGGGTCACACTGAGGCTCAATTCAAAGTCGCTAAGATGTATGAAAAAGGGATTGGTGTTGAGAGCTCACTGTCTAAGGCCAAGTACTGGTTAAAAAAATTAGCAAATGATGGCGACAAGAGGGCTGAAAAAATACTCAAAACAATTAACTGAAGAGCTTTTCTATAGTCATCATTATCATTCATAGAGAGTATAATTTGTGTCATTAAACACGGTATTTCAAAATGGAATATGACATTGTAATAATCGGTGGAGGGCCAGCTGGATTAAGTTTTGCATGTTCAATGCTTCACTCTAATGTAAAAGTTTTGCTTGCTGAAAGGTCTAACATTGATTCAATTTCAAAGCCTCAGAATGACGGCAGAGAGATAGCTCTTACCCATCTCTCCCTTAAAATCTTGAAAAAACTTGGTGTATGGGAGTTAATAAACCAAGAAGAGGTGTCTCCTCTTAGGGAGGCGAAGGTTTTTGATGGCGACTCCCCATCACTTCTTAACTTTAAGGTCGACAATTCTTCCATAGAAGCGTTAGGGTACTTGGTTCCTAATTATCAAATAAGAAGGGCGCTTTACGATAGAGTCAAGACTGCGAAAAATATCGATATTGTTACAGACGTGTCTGTTGATGATGTTCTTGTGTCTGAAGAGTTTTCACAAGTATTACTATCTAACGGTAAAAAAATTGATGCAAAACTTGTTGTTGCTGCAGATAGTCGTTTTTCAGATATTCGCAGAAAGGTTGGAATTCCAACTCTAATGAAGGACTTTTCCAAGGTAATGATTGTGACCAAGATGAATCACGAGCTTAGCCATAACAACACGGCATTGGAGTGTTTTGACTATGGTCAAACCTTAGCTTTATTGCCTATGGTTGGTAATTCTTCATCTATAGTTCTCACTGTTAGTACGGACAAATCTAAATCTAAGATTGATATGAGTGAAGAGAAATTTAATGAGATGATAACAGAATCATTTAAGGGTGAATTTGGAGATATGAAGCAGGAAGGAGAAAGGCACTCTTACCCCTTAATAGCTACTCACGCACAAACCTTCATTGCCAATCGATTTGCACTCATAGGTGATGCCTCGGTCGGAATGCACCCAGTTACCGCTCACGGATTCAATCTAGGTTTAAGGGGTCAAGATATTTTGGCAAATTTGGTTCAAGAGGCTCTAGAACATGGCCAAGATATTGGATCTAAGAACATGCTAAAACTGTATGAAAGAAAGCACATTAATTTAACTAGGCTGATGTTTTTTGGTACCAACGGTATTGTTGCATTGTTTACAAATGATGCCCCGGCAGTTAAACAAGTTAGGAGGCTTGTACTTAGATTTGCTGAGCACTTTCCACCAATTAAGTATTTGATATCAAACCACTTGACGGAAGCTAAAAATAACAAATTCCTGCCGTTCTGATGAAGATTGACTTAACTAGTCTGAGGCATGAATTCACCAAGGGCGGTTTGAAAAGATCTGATCTTAATGGAAGCCCAATTAAACAGTTCGAGTTGTGGTTTTCTCAAGCTAAAGATGTAGGCGTTATAGAGCCTAGTGCTATGAGTTTAGCGACATACGATGAAACTGGATTAGGCATAAGAACAGTTCTTCTTAAATATTTTGACGACAATGGGTTTGTATTTTTTACTAACTACAATTCAAAAAAATCCAGCCAAATTGAATCAAACCCTAATGTTGGGCTCTTATTTCCTTGGCTTGCATTAGAAAGGCAAGTAAAAATATCTGGTAAAGTGGAAAAGGTATCAACAATAGAGTCTATAAAGTATTTCGCTTCTAGACCAAAAAATTCACAGATTGGTGCCTGGGCATCGCAGCAATCATCACACATATCTTCCAGACAAGTTTTGTTGTCCCAGTTTAATTCTATGAAGACTAAATTCGGTAAAGGAGAAGTGCCATTGCCAGATTTTTGGGGCGGCTATCGTGTTGTGCCAAATACTATAGAGTTTTGGCAGGGAAGAGAAAACCGTTTACATGACAGGTTTGTGTATAGATATATAGATGGATCTTGGTTGATAGAGCGTTTAGCTCCTTAGCTTGTTTAATACCTCTTCGGTGTTTGGCTTTTTACCAGTCCAAAACTCAAAAGCTGTAGATGCTTGTTCAACAAGCATGCCTAGGCCGTCAACAACTAGCTTTGCATTATTAGCATTAGCCCAGTCCATGAATGGCGTCTGTTTTCCATACATAAGGTCATAACAAATAGCACCATTAGCGACACCTGACGCAATTTCTGGCATTACTCCATCGAGAGATGCGCTTGTAGCGTTAATTATTATGTCCACAGGTTCGTTCTTAATTTCATCAAGACCAAAGCCACATGTTTCACCGTATTTGGCAAAATCGTGTTTCAGTTTTTTGGCCTTTGAACGAGTTCTGTTTGCAATCATAAGGCGCCTTGGTTGCTTTTCGAGTATGGGCAATAATATCCCCTGAGTAGCGCCACCAGCACCAAGAATTAAGACTACCTTATCTTTAAGATTGATATTAAGGTTGCTGGTTAAATCAGTAACCAGGCCTATACCATCAGTGTTATTACCTATTACTCTGTCATCTAAAACTTTAACTGTATTAACTGCACCTGCTGCTTCAGCTGTTTCTGTCAATTCTGTTGCATAATCAAAAGCATCCAGCTTAAATGGCACAGTCACACTGAATCCTAGTGCACCTTGATTGATAAATTGGTCAGCAATTGCAGAAAAACCCCCCATCGGCGCCAAAATCTTATCGTAATTAATGGCGTACCCGGTTTGAATTGCGAATTGGGTATGAATTTCAGGAGATAAGCTGTGCTCTATTGGGTTACCAATTACAGCATACAAATTCATGATTGATCAATTACTGCTACATCTTTTGGTTTAGATTTTGCACTATCATTCGCTTGGTTTTCAGCCTTAGTATTGGACTTTGTTTTATCTTCTTTTTTATCTATGGGCTTACTTTTTGAAATGGTTTTTGCATTTTTCGTGCTATCTTTAGTTTCAACTTTTTTCTCAGTATCTGTAGCCCTAGTTGTTTTAGTTTTGACATCATCGTTCATAGCAGGTTTATTGCTTAAACTAGTTCTTGCATTGTTAGTGCTATCTTTAGTTTCAACTTTTTTCTCAGTACTCGTAGTTAGAGTTGTGCTGACTTTGGGGTCATCTTTATTAGTATGCTTAGTATTAGTGTTATTCTGACTATTATCTTTTACAGCTTGAGGTTTATCTACTTTCGCACTGGCATTAGGCTTTGAGTTTGAATTTTTCTTTGGCCTATTTTTAGGTTTAGGGTTTGTATTTTTGTTTTGTCCTTTATTTATATTCTGTTGCTTAGCTTGAGGATTGTTGTTCGCTTGATTACTGTTACTGTTTCTGCTTCTGTTACGGTTACGATTTCTATTGCGATTACGATTAGCATTCCTATTGTTGGGCTTTGCAGTAGTTTGAGGACTCTTCTTTTCAGAGAAAAGAAGGTTACTAATTTTTTCAAAGAAGGATGCTTCCTTTTCAGGAATTTTACTTTGCGGTCTGTTACCGCTTATTGCAGGTAAATCTTCTTTTTCATATAAACCATTTTCAGCTACACTGGTTTGAGTTCTAGTTATTCCTTGGTAACTCTTGTGGTGTGACTTCTTTTCGCCTTTCTGTTTTGTTATGGTGAAATTAGGAAACGTCATGTAAGGGTTGGGCAGTAGGGTAATCTTAACACCATGTTTATTCTCTAATTCACCTATATTGTCTCTCTTCTCATTCAGTATATACGTGACAACCTCAACGCTAGATTGTAGAGTAATCCTAGCAGTTGATTGTTTCGCAGCGTTACAACCATCCTCAATCTTTCTGATAATGTTGAGTGCCAGTGTTGGTATGGTTGGAGTCGTTCCACTACCATTACATTGAGAACAAGTTTTTTCTACTGACTCTGTGACTGAGCTCATAAGCCTTTGTCGAGACATTTCAAGTAGCCCGAACTTAGAAATATTTCCTATCTGGATACGGGCACGATCATTGCTTGTTGATTTTTCCATTATGCTTTCAATTGATTTGCGATGCTCTTCGGTTGACATATCAATAAAATCAATAACAACAAGACCTCCAATGTCTCTTAGCTGAAGCTGCCTGGAAATCTCTTTGGCAGCATCAATGTTGGTGTTGTATGCGGTCTCTTCGATGTCGGAACCTCTAGTGGCTCGTGCGGAGTTAATGTCAATAGCTGTTAGCGCTTCTGTAGTGTCAAATACAATTGTTGCCCCTGAGCTTAGTGTTACCTCTCTATTAAATACATTCCTTACTTGGCTCTCCACACTCATATGGTTGAACAAAGAGTGCTCTGAAACGTCGAAAAACTTTACCCTGTCTAGGTAGTGTGGTAGTACAAAACTAACAAACTCCTTAGCCTCCTTAAATGCTTCTAATTCATCAAAAATTACGCTATCTGTGTCCGCCCTAAGATGATCCCTTAGTGTGCGCACAATTATGTTACTTTCTTGGTAGATTAGGAATGGTGCTTTGCGCTCAGATGCTTCATCATTTATTGAATTCCAAAGCTCCGATAGATAGTCAACCTCCCACTGCAGTTCTTCCAAGTTCTTCCCTGCTCCGGCTGTACGAATAATTAATCCGGCTTGATTAGGTAGGGTCATTTTTGAAATAACAGCTTTCAAATCTTGACGTTCAGAAGAGAGTATCTGTCTAGATATGCCGTTACTTTTAGGATTGTTTGGCGTCAAAATCATATATGCGCCAGCCAAGTTCATAAAGGTACTAAGTGCGGCACCTTTATTACCACGCTCTTCCTTTTCAACTTGTACAATTATTTCTTGACCTTCCTTAAGAACGTCAGAAATAGAGACCTTGTCGCCTTTTGATTTTGCTCCATTATAGAGAGACTCTGATACCTCTTTAAATGGAAGAAAGCCCTGTCTTTCTTTGCCGTAATCTACAAAAGCTGCTTCAAGAGATTTTTCCACTCTTGAGATCTTACCTTTGTATATGTTGCCTTTGGTTTTCCTGTTAAGGGTTGTTTCTATATTGAGATCAGTTAGCTGTTTGTCTTTGACGATTGCAACCCGGATCTCCTCTTTGTGAGTTGCATTTATGAGAATATGATTCATAGTTAAGTCCTTGTGTGTGTGGACTTTTGAGCGTACGTTGAGATTCAGCACTTACGTGTTGAATTGAAATAATTGTGTAATTTAATTGCGTCATATACTACTAAAAAACTATTTTTTTCTAAAGCTGTTAAGCTTTAACTATATGAGTTAAAAGAACAAATATTGTTACTAAACTCAAACTATATACGGGATCAAAAAGCCCTAAACATTAATACAGTTTTTGTGATTATTTTACTAAATTTCACAAAAACATTAAAAAATTCTTGTATGTTGATTCTATTTATAACCAACCCTTTTATTATATCACATAAACAAGCTTAATAGTAATTTTGGGTCAAAGTATTATTGGTTCAGAGAGCGACCACCATCGACTGAAATGATCTGTCCAGTTATATATGGCGAGTTAGCTAAAAATACGACTGTATCAGCGATATCCTTCGCTTTGCCTTGCCTCTTTAATGGAATTTTGTCTATCATTGTGTTTTTTTGATTTTGACTCATTTCGTGTTCATTTTCTGGCCAAAGTATTGAGCCGGGAGAAACCCCACAAACACGAATATTTGGGGCCAGATCTTTGGCCAATGACTTGGTCATCATTGCAAGTCCAGATTTTGAGATGTTATATATTGAATGATCTATGAGGGGTCTTTCACTGTGTATATCTATTATATTAACTATACAACCATTTGTCGAAGATAGGGCTGCAGAAAGAGAGGTTGAAAGGAAAAATGGAGCCATCATATTAGTGTTGATAATATCGCTCCATGAATCCTGATCTACTTTATTGATTGGTGTAGGGTAAAAAACTGACGCACTGTTAACTAATAAATCAAGGCCGCTAATTTTTTGTCGTAGGGCATTGATATCCTCTATCAAAGTTAAGTCTGCTTGGATACTGGTCGCTGAGTTTTTGCGTTTATTATTCAGCGCACCTACCAAGCTGAGAGCGTCACTTTCCGAATTTCTGTAGTGGATGATTACGTTGTAATTATTACTATGTAGCGTTTTAACAATTTTTGCTCCTATACGCTTTGCGCCACCAGTAACTAGAGCTGTTTTCATATAAAGTTATACATATTAGTTTATTAGTAGATTCCAATAGTTACAATCATTGTAACTAATTTTGCGCTGAAAAGATGGGCTTATACTTTTCTGTGAGTATAAAATACTTTGTGTGAACTTGAAACAGATTATTAAAGATAAAATTATACAAAAAGCTAGTCCTATCGGTTTCGATGAGTTTATGGATATGGCATTGTATCAACCTGGATTAGGTTATTACAGTTCAGGGACGCCTAAATTTGGGTATCAGGGTGACTTTATTACAGCACCTGAGACTTCAGACTTGTTTGGCTACACTTTGGCTAGGCAGTGCGCTGAAGTGATGAATGGTGATAATGATGTTATAGAATTTGGTGCGGGTACTGGGATACTCGCAACACAAATATTATTTGAACTAGCTAGATTAGATAAGCTACCGAATAGATACTTAATTTTGGAACTAAGCGCTGAGTTGAGGTTAAGGCAAAAACATACAATTAGTAAGGTACTGCCTGAGCTTATCAATAAGGTAGTATGGCTTGACTACTTGCCAAGTGAATTTTCAGGGGTAGTGATAGCTAATGAGGTTTTGGATGCAATGCCAGCAAAAAGAATAATTTATAAGGTAAATAAATTCTATGAAATTGGAGTCAATTATGAGAATGGCGAGTTCTGTTGGAAGTCATTCGAAAGACCTTATGTTAATCACAAATCACCGCTACCAGCAAATGTGGATAGTGGCTATATAACAGAGATGAATTATAGATCTATGGCCTGGATTGATTCATTATATGGTTCACTAAGTGAGGCTTTAGTACTGTTAATTGATTACGGTATGTCTCGAACCGAATATTTCAATCCACATAGGGTAGATGGTACTTTGAGATGCTATCATTTGCACAAGTCAAGCGACAACCCTTTCGAAAATATTGGCGAGCAAGATATAACTGTTTCTGTTAATTTTTCAGATATAGCGGATCAGGCCCTAGAGAGTGGCTTCAAAGTTGAAGGATATGCCACACAGGCTATGTTTTTAATTTCTTTAGGAATTGATCAGTATTTGTCAGCTGAAGCGGATAAAAGTAAGCGTATTAATTTAACCCAACAGGTCAAGCAGCTAGTTTTGCCAGACGCTATGGGCGAGAGCTTTAAGGTGTTGGCATTGACAAAGAATTTATCAGCCAACCTCAAGGGTTTTCGTGAGCAGGATTTAAGGTATAAATTATAGTTATGGATATATTTCAAACCGTAGTGCTTTCTCTTATACAGGGATTGAGTGAATTTTTACCAATCTCTTCGTCCGCACACTTAATCCTAGTTCCTAAATTGTCCGACTGGGCGGATCAAGGGTTAGGGTTCGATGTGGTAGTTCACTTAGGAACTCTTAGTGCTGTTGTGTATTATTATCGATCAATAATTAGACATCTAGCTGTTGATTTCTATTACTCAATCACACAAACACAGACAGTAGGGCAGTCAAAATTAGCTTGGGCCATATTAGTGGGCACCATACCTGTGGGTTTAGTAGGATTATTATTTAAAGATTACATTGAGATAAATTTACGTTCCATTGAGGTGATCGCTTATTCGACATTAATTTTCGGTTTGTTGCTAGGATTGGCTAGTTGGTACAGTGCTAATAACGATAAGCCAAGAGAAATAATTGGATGGCTTGACGTTACTTTTGTAGGATTCATGCAAGCCATAGCACTTGTCCCAGGTGTATCAAGGTCAGGCATAACTATAACTGCAGGTTTATTAATAGGTCTTTCCAGAAATATGGCTATACAGTTTGCATTCCTACTATCAATACCTGTCATCATGCTGTCCGCTATGCTAATTATTTTAGACATGTATAACCAGCCTCAGTCTGTGGACTGGTCTGTACTAGTGGTGGGATTTATTGTTGCCGCTATTAGTAGCTATTTCACAATAGTGTTTTTTATTAAGTTACTAGATAGAGTTGGTTTGATGCCATTTGTTGTCTACAGAGTTGTTCTGGGAGTACTATTATTAGCGCTTTGAAACCACAACCCATTTTGCGTAAGGATTACCAGCCAAGTGAATATTTGATCAGCACCACCGAGCTCAATTTTAAGCTTTCAGAGCTCGAAACTATTGTAACTTCTAGGGTTGCTTATTATAAAAACACATTAACAAATAATAACTCTGATGAACGTAGTAAGTTGTTTTTGAATGGTGTTGATCTCGAGTTGATATCTATAATTGTTGATGGCGCGGTACCAAAATTTGAAATTAAGCCGGACGGACTCGAGCTAAGTGACCTAGAAGATAATTTCGTATTAGAGATTAAGAACCGTATTCATCCAGAAAAAAATACTACAATGAATGGTTTGTATAAATCTAGTGGTAATTATTGTACACAGTGCGAAGCTCACGGTTTTAGGTATATAACTTATTACCTAGATAGGCCAGATATTCTTAGTGTCTTCACTACAACAGTTGAGGCGGATATTGAGCAATATCCAGTTCTACTAAGTAACGGAAATTTAATACAAAGAAATGAAGGCTCGTCGACATGGCATGACCCCGCACCTAAGCCGTGCTATTTGTTCGCCCTGGTTGCTGGAGATTTAGCTGTGTTGGAAGATAGCTACACAACTAAATCAGGAAGACAGGTAGATCTAAAGATTTATGTTGAACCGCATAATATTGATAAAACTGATTTTGCTATGGAGTCCCTTAAAAAATCATTTTCTTGGGACGAGGAGCGTTTCGGGCTTGAGTATGATTTGGATATATACATGATAGTGGCAGTGGATGACTTCAATATGGGTGCCATGGAAAATAAGGGTTTGAATATATTTAATTCTTTGTACGTTCTTGCTAAACCAGAAACAGCAACCGATAATGACTATATCAATATAGAAGCTGTTATTGGGCATGAATATTTTCACAACTGGACAGGAAATAGGGTTACCTGCAGGGATTGGTTTCAATTAAGCTTGAAGGAGGGTTTGACTGTTTTTAGAGACCAGGAGTTTACTTCTGATCTGCACTCTCGATCAATAAAGCGTATAGAGGATGTTAACAGTTTGCGTACCTTTCAGTTCGCAGAGGACGCGGGACCGATGAAGCATCCTGTGAGACCAGAAAGTTATATCGAAATGAATAATTTTTATACCTTTACGGTCTATGAGAAGGGGGCAGAGGTCATAAGAATGATACATACCCTGGTTGGTGAGAGTGGATTCCAAAGAGGTATGGATTTGTACTTTAAGCGCCACGATGGTAGCGCGGTTACTATAGATGATTTTATTGCAAGTATGGGCGATGCCAATGAATTTGACTTCTCTCCGTTCATGACTTGGTATTCCCAGCCAGGGACTCCTCAAATCGATATAGAATCAGATTATGACTCTGAAAATAATATATTCAAGGTAAACGTTAAACAGAACTCAGAACATATATATTATTTCCCTCTCAAGTTTGCTCTTTTAAGTGAGAGTGGGGATGAGACTGATAGTGGAGTTCTAATAATTGATGAAAAAGAAAAAAACTTTGAGTTTAATGGTGTCCATACTCAACCAATACCGTCATGGCTTAGAGGGTTTTCTGCACCAATAAAACTAGCCACTGACTTAACCGTAGACCAGAAAATATTCCTTGTAGGAAATGATAATGATGCTTTTAGTAGGTGGGATAATGCTCAGCAGTTGTGGATGTCATATATCTTAAATCCTGAAAATATAGACCATGATTTACTATTAGGTGCTATAGAAAAAGTACTAACAAATAGCCACAATAACTCATTATCAAGCACGATACTGACACTACCACAAGAACGTCTAATTCATCAAGAGGTGGTCGAAATAGATGTGTTCGATATACACAATAAGCGCGAACAAGCGTTAAGTAAGATAACCAAAGAGTTAAAGTCAATACTTTTGGATACATATTTTAATCTAGAGCCTAAAAAGAAATACGACCTCACAGTAGATTCAGTAGGTAAAAGGTCACTTAGGAATGTTTGTTTATATTACTTGGTCAGGGATGGTGAGTATGATTTGGCTTACGAACACTATATTAAATCAAACTGTATGACTGACAAGATAGCCAGTTTTGGTGCCCTCCTTGCAGTTCAAAACGATTACAGAGATAAAGTAATTGCTGAATTTTTTGATGAATTTAAAGACGATGTACAGGTGATGGATAAGTGGTTTGCAGTGCAGTCTGTTTCACCCACGTCGAATCTAGAATTCATAAAAGAACTGATGGGACATGAACTGTTCTCCTTTAATACTCCTAACAGGTTAAGGAGTGTTGTTGCAAGCTTTTCGCAAAATTATATAAATTTCCACAACAAGGATGGCTATGAGTTTTATACAGATGTTATTATAAAGTTGAATAATACAAATCCTCAAATAGGAGCTAGACTTGTATCAGTTTATAATCATTGGAAGCGTTATAGGCCAGATTTAAAGACACTACAAGAGCAGCAATTAGAAAATATTATGACTACAAAAAACCTGTCTAATGATATTTTTGAAATAGTTCAGGCCTCACTAAAATGAGCGAACAGCTTACAAATTTGGTAGAACTATTGAAGAATAGGTCTCTCACTATCTCGGTTGCAGAATCATGCACTGGCGGCAATTTGTCTGCTTTACTTACTAGCATTAGTGGCTCATCAAGCTATTTTAATAGGGGCTACATTACTTATAGTGACAAATCAAAAATAGACATGCTAGGAGTTAATTTATCAACCATCAATGAATTTGGCGCTGTGAGTGAACAGACTGCTATTGAGATGTCTAGAGGGCTTATTGATTGCTCCTTGTCTGAAGTTGGAGTTGCAGTCACTGGTATAGCAGGCCCAACCGGAGGAACCAAGGAAAAACCTGTGGGCACAGTGTGTTTCAGTTTTTGTATACTTGAAAATTGTTTCAGTTTAACTAAGCACTTTAATGGAGACCGTAATCAAGTTGTACATCACAGTGTTAATTTTGTTATCGAGACACTAATCAACGAACTTTCGAGACAACATGAACAAAAGTAACGAATCGGGCCACACAGCATGAACAAGTTAAGTATTGCACCTATGATGGATTGGACCGACAAGCATTGTAGATACTTTTACCGTTTAATGTCAACTGAAGTACAACTTTTTACTGAGATGATAACCACAAGAGCAATACTTTATGGAGACAAAAAAAGAATATTAGATTTTCATTTAGATGAGCATCCAGTTGCTTTGCAAATAGGTGGCAGTGACCCTAAGGAGATGTCGCAGTGTACTGTCATTGCAAAAGATTGGGGTTACGATGAGGTAAACATCAATGTTGGATGTCCTTCCGACAGGGTTCAGTCTGGAAGCTTTGGTGCTTGCTTAATGCAAACGCCAAAAGTTATTGCAGATTGTGTTGATTCAATGAAGCAAGCTAGCGACATCACTGTTAGTGTAAAGTCACGCATAGGTGTAGATGATATGGAGAGTTACGATGAGCTAAGTGAATTTATATCTATTGTGCATGAGGGTGGGTGCAATATATTTATAATTCATGCTCGCAAGGCCTGGTTAAAGGGTTTGAGTCCGAAGCAGAATCGTAGCGTTCCACCGCTAAAATATGATTGGGTGTATAGGATAAAGGAAGACTTTCCAGAACTAAGTATTGCTATTAATGGAGGAATTAATACAATATTAGAAGCACAAGAACACCTACAGAAAGTTGATGGCGTTATGCTTGGGAGATCTGTTTATCAGCAGCCGTATATGTTGTCAGATGTTGATGATAATGTTTATGGTAAATTGTTACCAAAAAATAGTCGCGAACAAGTATTATTAAATTTTATAGATTACATGAAAATACAGCATGAAAATGGGGTACCAATTAGGTCAATGACTAGACACATACTAGGACTATATCATGGTCAAAGAAATGCAAAGAAATTTAGACGCCTACTGAGTGGTCCGGTCGTTGATTTAACTAAACTTGACGAGTGGTTCGAGTTTCTATCTAAGGAATACTCTTAATTGTATGGCTAACGAGAATGATTTAGTTGCAAGTATTGATATAGGTACCAGTAAGGTTGTAGTTCTCATAGCTGAACCAGAAGATGGAGTAATGCGAGTACTGGGTCATGGAGTTTGTGATTCTGAGGGAGTCAAGAGGGGGTCAATCACTGACCCAAATTTAGTAGCAAGAGCAATCAAAAGAGCAGCCAAGAGGGCATACAAAAATTTTAAAAGTGATATTATTAATGTGAGCGTCAATATTTCAGATCCACACTTAACTGTGGTTAACCGTGAAGGGCATATAAGTGTTTCTGGGAATAGAGTTACAAGGGACGATGTCGAGTTAGCTATAAAAACTGCATCCGCCACTCCAACACCAGCAAACAAGCAGGTATTAGAGAGTTGCTGTATTCCGAACCGGTTCGCTATTGATTCGAATGAAGATATGATTGTGGTTGATAAGCCAGTAGGCTTGGAGGCAAAAGTTCTTGGTGCTCAAATGCACATAGTAAGTGTATCCAACCAGAGCATTGGTAATATTCAAAAAAGCATTGAGAAGAGTGGCTTTGGGTTGAACCAAATAATCTTGGATTCTATGTCGAACAGTGAAGTGTTTGTATCTCAGGATGAGAAAGATAACGGCGTATGTGTTGTTGATATTGGTGCTGGTGTTACTAATTATAGTGTCTTCACTAATGGAGGTATAACTTATAGCGATATAGTGCAAATAGCTGGTAATGATGTTACCCAGAATATTGCCTATTCGTTTGACACATCATTTGATGAAGCCGAGAGACTTAAGAAAGAGTATGGGCGTGCACAAATAAAGCATTCAATCAAGGATAGGCTGGTCAGGTTTGAACAGACAAATAGTACAGAGGATAAATACCTATCCAACTACTCTCTAATCGAGGTGATTGGGACCTCATTAGATCAGTTATTTAACACGATTAAGAAAAATATAAAAGCTCAAAAACTAGATAGATCGATAAAATCTGGATTCATTCTGACAGGTGGCTCATCTTTACTTCCAGGTTTTGAAGAACTGTTTAGAAATTCATTTAAAATAAGAACTAAGCTCGGGGTCGTAGATAAGAATAAAATAAAAGGCCAAGAAGTGATAATAACAAACCCAATGTACTCTTCAGCTATGGGTTTGGTTTTGTACTATGATGAGGAGATCTATTTTGATGAAACAATCTTAGAACCGGAAACAAACATTCTGGGAATATTCAAAGAAAAATTACTTAATTTTTAAAAAATGATAAAGCAAAGGACGATTAAAAAAACTGTCAAAGCTAGAGGTGTCGGTATTCATAGTGGCAGGATTGTGAACATGTCGCTTATACCTGCTGAACCTGATCACGGCGTAGTATTCAGGAGGATGGATGTTGGAGGCAAGCTTGTTAGGGCTCATAATGCATTCGTTAACGAAGTAGTACTTTCTACTGGACTAGAGAATCAAGGTGTAAAAGTTTCAACTGTTGAGCATCTAATGAGCGCGCTGTCAGCTCTTGGAATTGATAATGTAGTTGTTGAGTTAGATTCCTTCGAAGTCCCAATAATGGATGGATCATCAGCGCCTTTCATTTTTTTGATTCAATCAGCAGGCATCCTAGAGCAGAATGAATATAAATATTTTTTTGTTATAAAAGATACTGTGCGTGTAGATAATAATGATTCTTGGGCTCAAGTGTCTCCATACGAAGGATTCAAAGTTTCACTTGAGATTGATTTTGATCACCAAAAAATAAAAGATAGTGGTCAAGAGCTGAGTATCGACTTCGCTAAGCAGTCATACTTAAAAGAGATATCTAGAGCAAGAACTTTTGGATACATGAAAGATGTCGAGATGATGCAAAGACAGAACCTTTCATTAGGAGCCAGCATGAGTAATGCAATCGCACTTAGCGATGAGGATGTTTTAAATGAGGACGGCATGCGTTATCAGAATGAATTCGTGAAACACAAAATCCTTGACATAGTTGGAGACCTTTTTTTATTGGGATTCAATATGATTGGCCATTATGAGGGTTTTAAGACTGGACACCTACTGAATGACCAGTTATTGTCAGCCATTCTAGAAGAACCTAAAAATTGGGAAATAAAATCCTTTGAAAAAGAAGAATCACCTATTCATTTTTATTCTGAGGATTGGCAAAATTCCTTGTAACCATTGCATTACTTAGGGGTTTCCTTTAGGTATAATCAATTGTTTTTTCTTTCTGACAACGCGCATGATGTTAAATGGTGCTCAAATATTAACTAATAGCCTCATAGAGGAGGGTGTAGAGTATATTTTTGGATACCCTGGTGGAGCTGTTTTGCATATATATGATGCGCTTGAAGACCAAGATAAAATGACTCATATTCTAGTCCGTCATGAACAGGGAGCAGCCCACGCTGCTGATGGATACGCCCGTGCTAGTGGAAAACCTGGAGTTGTTTTGGTTACTTCTGGTCCAGGCATAACGAACGCTGTTACCGGTATTGCGACAGCATACATGGACTCCATCCCAATGGTTGTAATCTCAGGACAAGTTCCATCTCCGCTTATAGGTAACGATGCCTTTCAGGAGGTAGATGCTGTAGGAATTACTCGTTCTTGCGTAAAACATAATTTTTTGATTAAGGACATTTCAAATATAGCAATCACCATTAAAAAAGCTTTTCATATTGCTACTACTGGGCGCCCAGGGCCGGTACTGATAGATATTCCCAAAGACATAACTATTTCTAAAATTGAAGAGCGAGCATACCCAGATACAGTGGATTTGCGTTCATACAGGCCGAATAGTGAGATTAACAAGGAACAGATAAAGAATGCAGTAGATATAATAACCTCCTCAAACAAGCCAATTATTTATTCAGGTGGTGGTTCAGTTATTGGTAATGCCTCAAACGAGCTAAGAGAGTTTACTCGATCACTGGGGTTTCCTATCACCCAAACATTGATGGGTTTAGGCGCATTTCCTGCGAATGATGAATTATCATTAGGAATGCTTGGAATGCACGGTACATATGAAGCCAATATGGCTATGCACGATTCTGACTGTGTTATAGCTGTTGGTGCAAGGTTTGACGATAGGGTGACGGCAAACATTGAAAAGTTTTGCCCAAACTCAAAGATAATTCAAATAGATATAGACCCCACATCCATCAGTAAAAATGTTCCAGTTGATGTGCCACTTGTAGGTGATGTTAGTTCAGTATTGATAGAGCTAATTTCAATGCTAAGAGATAAGAGCTGTAGAGATATATCTAGCTGGTGGAAACAAATAAATGATTGGCGCAAGAAAAATTCATTGCACTATAGATTAGCTGATGGAATTATTAAACCTCAAACTGTAATTGAAACGCTGTACGAGGTTACAAATGGAGAGGCAATAGTGACATCAGATGTTGGCCAGCATCAGATGTGGGCTGCACAATATTACCTTTTTGATGAACCTAGGAGATGGATTAATTCGGGAGGTTTAGGAACTATGGGGTTTGGTCTTCCTGCTGCTATGGGAGCTAAGCTTGCTGTGCCTGATCGGGATGTTGCTTGTGTTACCGGTGAGGGTAGTATTCAAATGATGACTCAAGAACTTTCAACTATGTTGCAATACAACACGCCAGTCAAGGTTGTTAACTTGAATAACCGTTATTTAGGCATGGTTCGACAGTGGCAAGAGTTTTTCTATGAAAAGAGGTACGCTATGTCTTATATGGATGCTTTACCTGATTTTGTTAAGCTGGCAGAAAGTTATGGACATGTTGGTATTTTGGTGGATAAAGAGTCAGACCTTAAACCTGCGTTAGAAGAGGCATTTAATCTAAAAGATAGAACAGTGTTCCTGGATATTATTACTGACCAAACTGAAAATGTTTTCCCAATGATTCCATCAGGGGCAGGTCACCATGAAATGCTATTGGCTGGTGAAGATGATATGGTTTCAACTAATGATGAAGGGTTAAATCTGGTATAGATATGCGACATATAGTTTCAGTAATGTTGGAGAATGAGTCTGGAGCGCTTTCAAGAGTTGCTGGATTGTTCTCTGCTAGGGGATTCAATATTGATTCATTGACGGTAGCACCTACAAATGACGACACACTTTCACGTATGACTATTGTTAGTGTTGGAGATGATAATATTATTGACCAAATAGTAAAACAACTCAATAAGCTAGTAGATGTGGTTGAGGTCAGAGATTTGACTTCATGTGAGCATGTTGAGCGTGAGCTTATGTTGTTAAAGTTGAGTGTAAATAATAACAATCAAGCAGACATAGTTAAACAAATTGATGAATTTTCAGGCAAAATTGTAGACGTTTCAGAGGACACATATACAGTTGAATTGGCTGGACAAAGCAAGAACTTAGATGCATTCGTTGGCGCACTGGATCAGTCTTTAATTATAGAGGTGTCAAGGACTGGCGTTACTGGAGTTATCAAAGGAAATAATAACAACCTATAGGTGGGAACGCCTCAAAAAATAAAGGAAAAAAAAATGAATAGATATTACGATAAAGATGCTGACTTAAACATTATTCAAAGCAAAAAAGTGGCCATTGTTGGTTATGGCTCTCAGGGTCACGCACACGCAAACAACTTAAAAGATTCTGGAGTTAATGTTGTTGTTGCTCTTAGGGATGGTTCATCCTCTGCTATTAAGGCTACTGAGGCCGGGTTAAATGTTAAATCTGTTGAGGATGCTACAGCCTGGGCTGATGTGGTGATGATACTTGCTCCTGACGAGTTTCAAGGTGATATTTATGCTGAAAATATAGAGCCAAACTTAAAACAGGGAGCGACTTTAGCATTTGCTCATGGCTTTAATATACATTTTGAGCTAATTAAACCAAGGCCTGACTTGGATGTTATTATGGTAGCTCCAAAAGCACCAGGCCACACTGTTAGATCTGAATTTGTTAAGGGTGGCGGTATTCCAGACCTGATTGCTATTTATCAAGACTCATCAGGCAATGCAAAAGAAACAGCTCTTGCTTATGCTTCAGCGATTGGTGGTGGACGTACTGGTATTCTAGAGACTACCTTTAAAGCTGAAACAGAGACAGATTTATTTGGTGAACAGACGGTCCTATGCGGCGGTACAACTGCACTAGTACAGGCTGCTTTTGAGACCCTTGTGGAGGGTGGATATGAGCCAGAGATGGCATACTTTGAGTGTATGCACGAATTAAAATTAATTGTTGATTTGATGTACGAAGGCGGCATAGCTAATATGCGTTACTCAATCTCAAATACAGCTGAATATGGTGACGTAACAAGAGGCCCACGTATAGTTAACAGTGAAACTAAAGCAGAAATGAAGAAAATTTTAACTGAAATTCAGGACGGTTCATTTGCTAAGGAGTTTGTTGCTAATGTGGGAGACCTTCCAGCTCGTCGCGAGATACAGCGTAAACATGAGATTGAGATAGTGGGCGAGTCATTGCGCTCTATGATGCCTTGGATTAGTAAAAATAAAATTGTAGATCAGTCAAAAAACTAGTACTTATATATAACTCTGAACAATTTTAGAGTTTTAATTTATCGAAGCCATGAAATCTGACAATAAACCTAAAAGAGGTATATACCTATTACCAAATGTATTAACTACATTTGGCCTATTCTCAGGATTTTTTGCCATCATTCTCGCAACCAAAGGGCAATTCACTGAGTCAGCTATTGCAATATTTGCTGCTATGCTGTGGGATGGTCTGGACGGTCGTGTAGCAAGACTTACGAATACACAAAGCGATTTCGGAGCACAATTTGATTCATTAGCAGATATGGTTTCGTTTGGAGTGGCTCCAGCTATGTTGGTTTATTTTTGGATGTTCTCTGATATAGGCAAAGTTGGCTGGATAGGTTCTTTTGTTTATGTTGCTGGTGCAGCTCTAAGGTTGGCTAGATTTAATACTCAAATAGGTATAGCGGATAAAAGGTACTTCCAAGGCTTGCCATCTCCTGCAGCTGCTGCACTGATTGCTGGGATGGTTTCCACTAAGGAAATGATAGGCCCTGTAGCTTATGATAGTGCCTTAATTTACATATCTTGGATTATACTTGTTGGGGCGGGTATATTGATGGTTAGTAATATTCGATACTATAGCTTTAAGGAGATTAATCTCAAGGGTAGGGCTTCATTTAAA
>Ga0315334_10000447_pt1 | contig 25222 bp, 28 predicted proteins | sample M150034915metaG_FD_205555 | JGI IMG/M metagenome (GOLD analysis project Ga0315334, IMG submission 205555) | Ammonia-oxidizing marine archaeal communities from Monterey Bay, California, United States - M1 500m 34915 | ecosystem: Environmental > Aquatic > Marine > Intertidal zone | place: USA... | reverse complement strand
TAAACGCAGATAGCGCAGTGAGATCGAGGTTTGGTTAGTCAAGGCATGCAACGGTAGGGACGTGTGTCGAATGTCACGACGACGATTCAATCACCCTGAACGTCAGATTCACCCTAGGTTGACTGATCCGTTTCGAACGCGGTACTTCGTGCTCCCACAACCGTTGCGTGGAGCCACGCATAACTAAGACATCGCCTGACCGAAGAATGATGTCAATCGGTGCCTGAGATCGATCTTTGCGTCGCATACGAAACTTACGAGATGCACCCAAGCTGACTGACGCTATTACTGGGTCCACCCCGAGGGCCTTTTCATCGTCAGCGTGCCAGTCCACCTTGTCGTTCCCGTCCCGATAAAAGTTCACTAAGACCGAATTGAATTGGGTAGCAGCGAGCTTGGTCACGCGTTCTCTGATCCGCTGAAGACAGGGCGTCCAGGTGGATGGCTTCATCTGGATTCCCGACCACGCGTATGAACAGTCAGGGTCGCCGTACCAAGCGTTGAGCCGTGGGACGTCATGCGTCTGCCCAAACATCGAAATCTTGTCTTGTCGCCAGTCAGTCTCTTGTATCAATCGCCTGCACAGTTGGTCACCGCTCTTGGAAGACCACGCTTGCTGATGAAGAACTATATCCGCACCCGGAATATCGATTCGTTGCGTAGCTGGCCCTTCGAATAGCCCGCCCTGAGATGTCAATAAGTGGCCGCTCACTAGAAGATGCTGAATCCGCCATCGATTTTTATGACGTCCCCTGTATGCCACCTGCTTGCGTCGCTCATTAGGTACACCGCTATGGCACCGAAATCGTCGGGTTGGCCCCAACGTCGCATAGGGATCCTTGGCATCACGTTGTTCGCGAATTTCTCCCATCCGAAGAGTTCCGCTGTCATATCGGTTTCGACCCAGCCAGGGATTACGGCATTCGCGGTGATCTTGTATCGTGCCATTTCCACTGAAAGACCCATCATCATCGCCAGCATCGCGCCCTTGCTAGCGCCGTAAGCTTGACCCTTAGCTGCTCCTTGGATTGCGGTACCGCTTGATGTGAGAACCAGAGAACCACCCTCGCCTTGCTCAACCATTTGGCGAGTCGCCGCTCTGAGCGTGTAAAAGACGCCGTTCAGATTGACATCCAAGACCGAAAACCAATCTTCGTTCGAGTGTTCAAAAAACGGCTTTTGGTTCTGGGTGCCAATGCCGGCATTGGGGAAACAGCCATCGATCCTGCCGTATCTTTCGATGACCGATGCCATGCATTCCTCAACTGCTTGTTCGTTGGCTACATCGCACCGCACAGACGAAGCCGATGGATTTATTGCCCGCAGTTCTTCTTCAGCTGCAGAGTTCTTATCTGGATTAGTCCCCCAGACGCTGACGTCAGCGCCCGCTGCGGCGAGAGCTCTCGCGAATCCGAGACCGATCCCTCCATTCCCCCCGGTGACGACCGCCACCTTCCCGGTCAAATCGAACCCGTCGTAGGTCATGACCCACTCCCTCTGATATTCGCCTCGTTCGAATACTAGAAGGCGCACGTTAAGCGAAGTTGTTAAGCGTCTGGGAGACTCTCGCGATGGAATTCGAGACTGTCAGAATCGATGGCGAAGGACCAGTCCGTCATCTCGTACTTAATCGCCCCGAAGTTCACAACGCAGTAAATGCTCAACTGGTAGCTGATACCCATCAAGCCGCCAGCTTGCTCGACGCCGACACGTCAGTGCGAGTGGTAATAGTGCGAGGGGAGGGCAAATCTTTCTGCTCTGGCGCTGACCTCAAACAACCGCGAACCAGCCCACAGGGAGCAATGATCGGATCCAAGCAGGGAGCGAACATGTACGACACCTTGCTACATCTCAATCCCATCACCATTGCGCTGTGTCATGGATACATGATCGGTGGGGGCGCGGTGCTTCCCGCAGCATGCGACTTCAGGATTGGCAGCCCGACCATAAACCTCACCGTTAACGAAGTGAGCATCGGGTTCAATTTGACCTGGCATTCGCTTCCAGCATTAATAAATTTGGTTGGACCACATAGAGCAAAAGAAATGCTGATTCTCGGTCGAAGTTACGACATGAACCAATTGGATGCTTATGGGTTCTTCACCGACACGGTGGAAGACGATGCCGCTTTACTGCCAGCGGCAGAAGACTTAGCTGCGCAAGTGGTCAATCAGCCGCCGGTACCTGTCACTTTGACCAAAGCGTCCATAAATGCGCAATCGATGCCTCTTGGCCGCGCTATTCAACATATGGACCACGTGGCTGTTGGCTATATGGGGAAGAGCGACAGTTCTCGCACGGCCCGAACTACATACTTTGACAACGAGCCGCGCGAATGGAGCGATGACTGATACGTCGTCGACCAGGGGGAGACGAATGAACATTTCAGGTAAAGCTGCCATTGTCGGCATCGGTGAAACCGACTACTTCCGCGGGGCGAAACAGAGCGTTCCAGAGCTTGTGCTCAGTGCCTCAATGGAAGCCATTCGCGACGCAGGCCTTCAGCCGACCGATATTGACGGCGTCATTCCGCCTCCGGGTTATTTAAGTACTGAAGAAATTGCCGCGAACTTGGGGATTCCCGAGGTGACATACGCGGTGGAAGTTCGCATGGGTGGTGCAAGTCCCACAGCATCTCTTCAGTCCGCGGTAATGGCACTCAGTGCGGGCATCGCGACCAACGTGCTCATCACCTTTGGTTGGAACGGTTACTCGGCATTTCGTCGACGGCCCGACGGCGCGCCAAATAGGCGAAAAGGTGACCCGGGCCCGTTCATCGACGTCAGCCGAAATTTTTATGCGCCATATGGGGTGAGGTCAGCAGTGCAGTGGTACTCCATGTACATCCAACGCTATGTGAACCTGTACGGCATCAGTCCCGAGGATGCTGCCCAGGTTGCCCTTACCTGTCGAGAGCACGCTCACCTCAACGAAAAAGCTCTTATGGGCGGCCGGCCTATGACGATGGACGACTACCTCGCGTCGCCCTTCATCACTGAACCGATGCGAAAACTTGACTGCTGTTTGGAAACTGATTGCGCTACCGCTGTTGTGCTTACGACAACTGAGCGGGCCAAAGATTTACCCCACGACCCTGTTCTTTGGTTAGGAGGAGCTGAAGGCCATCCGTATCCAGCGGATGAGATAACCAATCGACCCGACATGCTCAAATTGGGGTTGGACTCTGCTGCTCCTCGGGCTTTTTCTATGGCTGGGGTTTCACCGCTGGATATGGACTTCCTTCAGATTTATGACTGTTTCACCTATGTCGTTTTGATGGAACTTGAGGCCATTGGAATTTGCGAAAAAGGCGGAGCTGGTGAGTTTGTTCGAGATGGAAACATTCGGCTTGGTGGGCGCTATCCGCTTAACACCCACGGCGGCCTGCTTTCTCAAGGCCATTGCTGGGGCTTCAACCACGTCGTTGAGGCAACGAGACAACTGCGTCATGACGCGGGCGCCGCGCAAGTAGACGATTGCGAATTAGGGGTAGTTACTGGCTATGGCGATTTAGGCGACGGCAGCATCGCGGTACTGGGAAGAGCCTAAACATGTCCGATCAACCGCCAAAGCAGTACAAGAAATATGTTCCTCAACCCGACGGTCTTAACCTTGAACTGCACAAGCGCGCTGTTGAGAGCGGGTTGTTGCACATACAACGATGCGTCGAGTGTGGCCAATCGCGTCAACCACCCCGCTACTACTGTCAGGACTGCTTTTCGGATAGCTATGACTTCGTTCCGGTTTCGGGCGCAGGGTCCATCTATTCATTCGCTATCAATCACTTCACTATCGACCGAGCCTGGATCGAAGAACTTCCCTATATCACTGCCGTAGTCGAACTCGCCGAAGGACCGCGCGTGGTGGGCGCACTGCGGAACGTGGAGCCGGGTGACGTCGCATTGGGCGATGCGGTAACTGTCTCGGTTGAGCCGCGAGGCGAGGACTTTGCGTTTATCTGGGTTGATCTGAACCCGTAACCAGATCAGCCATTAGCTGCGGTGTTCGCTAGCTCACACCGATGCGACGGTCAACTAGACCCGCGCCGACGCAAAGTCTGTGAGGCCCATCGCGCTCGACATCTCCGACATCGATTCAAGGCGGTCTACGGGATGACGAGTTCCTGTGCCGTCAGCAATTCTGGTCATCATCTCGAAGTTGGCGACGACAGCGGCAGCGTCCAACATGGTTGCCTTGTCTGTGGCTTCGATCAGTGCTGATCGCGCGGACGGTAACGATTCCAAATCGTTAATGGAAGCATCTACGAGCGCAGCCAACTCGGGCGCGTGTTGTATGGCGTCACTTTCTTGGAGGTCACCACGAACCACATCCAAATCGAGTTCCAGGTCATTTGCGGTGCTGCTCGCACGGAGCATGCTTGAGTGCGCCACAGTTCAGTAGAAACATTCCCTGTGGGCCGAGAGCCGCCCCGCAACGAGTTCGATTTGCCGACGAGATAAGGTGCCTCGGGTCCAATTCAAGTCGATCATTTCCCGCATCGGGATGTACTGGGCGTTGCCGAGAGTAAACAGAGTATCCATCGCCGCTGGGACTGAACTGAGTGCTCGGAGTACAGGAGGTACCGCAGGAAGTCCATCGTAAAAAGGTGCGAGTTCTGGTGTGCTGTCTTCGAGATGCACGACGGGCACCCAATGATGCCTGGCCGGTTTCGAAGGCTGGGTTTGGCGGGTTGGTTGGCCTTCAAGGGCTTCAGGGAACTCTGGACGGTCGATTCCAGCTACCTGAGCGAAGCGAAGCACCGATGCGACGCTGATTGTGACTTCGATTACTTCCACCCACTGTTGAGGAGTCACCCCAGTCGCGTCGCGCATCTTTTGATACCACTCTTCAGTCAGGGTTCCTGCGTGCACGGCTAGGCGATACACAGCATCTTGCAGTGCTGGGCTAATAGTGGAGTCATTGGGAAGACGCCCACTCTTCGAAGCGCTGTCCCAAGGCGGTACTGGGTTCGCGTCGCTCAACGCTGCGCGAACGACCTCTGCCACGGCTAAGCGTTCAGAGCCGTTCCACCACGTCCCTGGCGCAGCGAGCTTTTCCCATACGCGAGCGTGGGCTGAAGTCAAATCAGACCGGATCGATAGGCCCGTCGCTTGATGCGATGATTCGATAAGGGACGTTGGAGTTTGCGCCATAAGACTTCCTCAGAAGATAAGACCTGTATTGGCACGGTAGTTGCTGTGGGCGGGGCACGATAGTAGGTATGGCTTGGATTGAGATTGTCCCCGACGAGGAATGGGCTGACAGTCAAGCCCTCAGCGATCTTTATGGTGCAGTTGTCGATAGAGATCACGGACGTGTTGATTACATCATGTCGATACATTCGCTGAACCCTCGAGGTCTCGCAGCTCACAACACCTTGTACCAATCGGCAATGGCTGGCACAGGCACGCTGCGCAAAGTGGAACGGGAGATGATTGCGTTAGTAGTCAGTCTCGAAAATCATTGCCACTACTGAATTCGTCATCATCGGCGCGGTCTGCGCGGGTTACTCAAGGATGACGGGCTAGCTGATGCCATTGAAAGTAACTGGGTGGATGCTCCGCTTAACGATAGAAGGAAAGCAATGCTTCTTTACGCGGTGAAGCTGACCCGCGCCCCGGCCGACATGACGACGAATGACGTCGACGGACTACGTCAAGCGGGCTTCACTGATCGAGACGTTCTCGACATAGTTGAGGTCACGGCCTATTACGCCTACGCCAACCGAATCGCCGATGGTTTGGGAGTTCCCGATGAGGGTTGGATCGTTGAGTGATCTTTCACTCACCGCAGAACGAGAGCAGTTTTCAATGGGTGTTTAGCTGAAGTTCGGGGCAATGTCTTCAGCGAAACGATTAATCGCCTCAAGGCGCCTCTCGGTTCCGCGGCCCAGAAAAAATAAGGCGGCGTGAGTGAGTCCAACTTCGGCATACTGACCGATCTGATCAATTACCTGTTCGGTACTCCCACCAATCTCGCCTTCATCAAGATCGCCGCCATCGAAGTTGAGCCTAAATAGGCTCGTCAACTCCAATTCTTGTGAGTTGCGTCCCACAGTGTCGCAGGCCTCGGTCACCGCGGCCCACTGCTGTGAAAGCAAATCCGGACTTGGGAACGCGGCGTGAAACGCATCGCCGAAAATGGCGGTGCGTTTGAACGCTGCCGGAGAATGACCGCCCACCCAAATTGGGATGTGGTTGTTTACTGGTTTAGGACTGAACCCGATGTCGTGAAAGGTTGTCCAAGTGCCCTCGTAGGAAGACAACCCATCTTCGAATAGAACCCCAAAGACTTCTAATGTTTCGTCAGCGCGCGAGCCTCTCTGATCCCAAGGTCGACCTACCGCCTCAAATTCCTCTTCCATCCATCCGACGCCGACACCCATGATCGCTCTCCCGTTCGAAAGATGGTCGAGCGTGGCCCAGCTCTTAGCCTGTTGCACAGCACCTCGATAACCCAATATCAGAACCGTGGTTCCCAGGAGTACTCGTTCGGTGATGCCGGCGACGAATTGCAGTGTTCCGATGCAATCCAGCCAGGCGCTGCCGGCCGCAGGGAAACCGCTGTTGTCATCGGCGTAGGGGTATTTGGATCTCAAAGTCGCGGGGTCGGGCCAGGCGATGTGATCGCTTGACCACAGGGATGCATAGCCGAGTTTCTCGGCGGTAGTAGCGATGTTGATCATTGCCTCGCGACTCGGATCGCGTCCAGCATCGGGAAGATGAACTCCGAATTTCATTGCGTTCCTTTGAGGGTTCAAAACGGACCTTAGAAGATGTGAGGTGGTTCGCGCGGCGCGCCTTGCCTGACGTCTCTACGCTCCAGTCCATGGATAAGGATGACTCTCATTCCTGCCGCCGGGCCGAGGCGATTGATTGAGGGATCGCCACCCACTGTCCCTTCCTGCTGTCACTATGTAGCGGATGAACATGGTTTTGGTATCAGCAGTTGCGGTTCTGGCCGTGGCGATTTGCTATCTCGCCAATCAACTACGTCAGCGAATAGGTGACGTTGCTGATGTGAACCCTGGAGTTCGGGTTGATACCGAAGGACTTGTCACCGCGGTCAAAGAAGCCGTTGATGCGCAAGTGAGTAAAGCTGCCCAGGAGGCATTGAAGACCAACACTGAACTGGCCGGTCAACTCATTGACGAACGGGCTCGCACGCTTGAAGAGAAAACTAAGAATCTGCTACAGCCGGTCACGGAACAGATGAGCCAATTAAAGGCTTCGGTTGGTGATTTAAAATCAACCTACGAGAGCAACAAGGGATCCGTTGACAGACTCAATGAGAGCCTCACTCAACAAATTAATGAACTCACTTCGCGAACGGGTGCGCTAGCCGGCGCGTTGAAGTCTCCCTCCGCGCGAGGCGCGTGGGGTGAGAATCAGCTTCGGAACATTATTGATCTCTCGGGGATGGCTTCATATTGTGATTTCTCCGAGCAGACCACAGCGGTTGGTGATGACGGTGTCCTTCGGCCTGATTTAACTGTGCGGTTGCCGAACGGCGCTGCTCTGGCGATCGATTCAAAAGTTCCGTTGGCGTCGTACCTTCGGATGCAAGAAATTGATGACCCCGGTGCGAGAGAAGCTGAGCTGAAGGGCCACGTAAGGGCGATGCAAACTCACGTGAAGGCGTTGGCCGATAAGCGTTATTGGGCGTTATTTGATGATGCACCCGACTTCGTCGTGATGTTCGTTCCAGGAGAATCTTTTCTCGCCGATGCGCTGCGCGCGGAGCCGGGCTTGATGGATGAAGCGATGCGCCAACGGGTAGTCATTGCTTCACCTATGAGCCTCATGGCTCTGCTGCTGACTATCGCCCGAGGTTGGCAGACCACCTTGTTGGCTGAGAATGCCAAGAGGGTGGAGGAACATGGACGCGAGTTACATCGGCGAGTCGGAACGACGCTGGCGGCAATGGCTAAGACCGGTCGTGGCCTAGAGAGCGCCACCAAGGCCTACAACGAGATGGTAGGAAGTGTGGAGAGCCGAGTGCTTCCAACGCTTAGAAAATTTAGTGAATTAGGTGTGTCCGGGGAAGAACTGCCAGAAGTGAAGCCAATTGAGAACGCCGCCCGAGATTTGACGGCTCGCGAGTTAGAGAGTGGACCTGAGTCGACGGCCTAATTTTCGGTGCGTGGTTAGGTCGAACTGAGCGCTGCTTCAATGAATGGTTCGATCTTTTCCAAGTTGGCGTCAAGATGTTTGTTTCCCTGACGCAAAAAAGGAATCAACAACTGGGTGACTCCGGCTTCGGCATAAGCGTCGACGAGTGACGCGTCCATTCGATCGTTGACTGCACCAACGTGAATTTCGAGTTCGTCGACAGAACGTCCCTCGGCTTCCATGAAGCGAGCCAGGCGATTGACCATTTCCTTGCTGTCTTCGGGTGAAAGATTGATGCCGTACCAACCTTTCCCGAATCGAGCTGTGCGACGAAGTGCAGCATCCGAATGTCCGCCGACGCAGATAGGAATTCCGCCCATCTGAACTGGCTTGGGATCCATTCGACATTCTCGCAGCTGATACATGTCACCCTCGAAAGAACTCACGTCGTCATTCCAAAGGGTGTTGATGACCTCGAGGTATTCGTCACATCGTTTGCCCCGATTAGCCCAAGGTGCGCCGCAGGCTTCGAACTCTTCCCAACTCCAGCCAACTCCAACACCAAAGTCCAGTCGGCCGTTCGACAAGAAATCGAGCGTTGCGTATTCCTTGGCTGCATACACGGGGTTGTTTTGGGGGAGGATGCAGATACCGGTGCCCAGGCGGAGAGTAGACGTACAGGCGGCCAAGAAACCGATGCTGCTCACCATATCCATCAACCCACTGCCTTCCGGGAAGCGGAACACACCGTCGGAACTGCCTGGATATTTGGACTCGTAGTCGTTGAACAGCACGACGTGTTCGCCTAACCAAAACGAATGAATCCCCATCGACTCGGCCTTTTGGCCGAATTCGCGCAAGAACTCAGGAGTTGCGACGGGCGACCGTAACGGAGTGAATAAGCCGATTTTCACCGAATTTTCTTTCGTCTAGGAACTCTTGGCCGACGTCACCATTTGAGGGGTACGTGTCGAGGTCCGCGAACCTGCCCACTGGACCAAGTCACGACCCTGGGGTCTGTCAGTTCGAATTCAGGGATACGGCGGAACCATTCCTCAAGGGCGACCTTGATTTCCATCCGAGCCAAATTCGATCCGAGGCACCGGTGGATACCTAGCCCGAACGCCGAATGGCGGTTCACTTCTCGGTCGATCTGAAAAGTCTCGGCATCTTCCATGAAATCGGTATCGCGATTCGCTGCTGCGAACGGGAGCAGCACTCGCTGTCCTGGGCAGAGTGTTGTGCCGGAAATTTCAACCTCTTCGGTAATGACTCTGGCCATGGTTACGGGCGAGTAGAAGCGTAGGAATTCTTCAACCGCTGCGTCGAAGGAAGTGCTGTCGCTGGCAAGGCGCTGGCGGTCTTCAAGATGTTGCCCCAAATGCCAGAACGAGGAACCGATAGAACTCCATGTGGTATCGATCCCGGCGAGAAGGAGAAGAAAAAGTCCCCCCATGATCTGTGAGTCATCCATTGGCTGCCCGTCGACCTCGGCTTCGAGGAAGTAAGTGACAATGTCATCTCGCGGATCCTTACGACGCGCCTTTAGGTACTCGCCGAAGTAGTCGAAAACTTCCCTGGCGGCCTTCTTTCCGACTTTTAGGTCGTTCGGTCCGATCTCGAGTAGATCGAGAATCCATTGACGAAAAAGATCGCCGTCCTCCTCTGGTATGCCAATCATGCGAGCGATGACTTTCACTGGGATGTGCTGTGCGTAGTCCGCGCTGGCATCACAGGATCCAGAATCGGAAAAGTCGTCTAGCAATTCGTTGCAAATCTGACGAGTAACGGGTACCCACTTTTCGATCGCCTTAGGAGAAAAGGCCGGGAGTAGAGCTCGACGGTGATCTTGATGTTCAGGCGGATCGGAAGTGATGGGAGGGCTACGAAAACTGCCTATTTCAGCCACGGGGAGGTCATTAACGATTACTGATTTCGATGAGAAATGTTCAGTGTCATGGGCAATTGCCGCGATGTCGGTGTGGCGCGTTGGGAGGTATACGCCATGGAATCGGTCGGTGTGAGCAACCGGACACCCACCGTCGCGCATGTCTTTCCAAATGGAGTATGGATCTGCGCTGTAGTCGACGTGGAAATGATCGAAGTCCGTTTCCCAGTCTTCGACATCAGGTCGGTTTGGAACGTCCACCGGTTATTCCCCTATCGCCCTTTGCGGCCATCAGCCACTGCACCCAAGGATTAGCGTAGCCGGATCCGCATCGTCCACTCCGATTTCCTGGCTTATTCCGGCCGACGCGGCGCCACTGATGAAGCTCCGATTACGGTTGGCGCATGGCCAGAATTTTTCAACAGATGGTTGCTCGGCCTGACTCACGTCAGATAGCCACACAGCTGGAAGAACAGGGTTTTGACGGGGTGTCGTTCGTCGATTCACAAAACTTGTCAGGTGATGTTTACGTCGCGATGACCACCGCGATTTTGGCAACAGAAGAGCTTCACGTCAGTTCCGGTGTAACTAATCCAGTGACGCGCCATCCAGCAGTCACCGCGGGAGCGGTCGCGAGTGTGAATCGTTTGGCGGCCGGACGAGTGCAACTGGGAATTGGTCGCGGTGACTCCGCATTAGCCCACTTAGGTAGGGCACCGGCACGGGTCAAGGATTTTGAACGGTACTTGTCTGCTGTGCAGGCCTACCTCCGAGGGGAGGAAATCCCTTTTGATGCTCTAAATTTCGCCGAATCTTTAGCTCCGCCCGTTGACGAGCTTGAACTCGCGGATACAGCGGGAACTAGCCAGATCTTTTGGTTGCCTGGCTCGTCGGGAAAGGTTCCGGTCGAAGTTTCTGCGACGGGTCCGAAAGTAATCGGAGCCGCGGCACGCCACGCTGAACGAATCATGTTTGCGTTGGGTGCGGCCCCCGAACGCATTGCATGGGGGATAGAGGTAGCCCAAACTGCTCGTCGCGATGCTGGACTCGACCCCAACGATTTGGCGTACGGCGCGTACGTCAACGTCGTGTGCCATGGCGATCTAGATCGAGCGCGTGATCTTGTGCGCGGAGGTTTGTCTACCTTTGCAAGATTTTCGGTTATGCACGGTGAGGTCATTGGCCCCGTGTCGGAATCTCAGCGCAAGGTCATGGGTGATCTGCACGATAACTACGACATGAAAAGCCATACCCGTGCCGATAGTCAACAAGCCGCGGTGCTCACTCCCGAGTTCGTCGACAGCTACGCCATAGTCGGCGCTCCCGATGTCTGCGTTGAACGCATACGTGCACTCAATGAACTAGGACTTGACAAACTTATTTTTGTTGGCGCGACGATGGGCAGCAATCGAGAAACCGTAACTGAATCGGATGCTCTGATACGCGATGAAGTGCTCCCCAATTGCAGAGATTAGGCGTTATTCAGCGACGCTTTACCGTAAATGTTGGCGGCGTGGTCCCAGGTGAGAATGGCATGAGATCTAGCTGCGTTGACGTCGCGCCAGAGTCGCTGCATTGGTTCGTCCGGCCTCATCGCATTGGCGCCACTTGCTTCATAGAGACGATCCACTGCTGTTGCTAACGCTCTAACTGCCCAACCGCAGTCACGAATGATCGATGCATTGACAAGCGCGTCGACTTCCTCAGAGCCGCCGAGCCGATCGAGGCGGACGGCTGCGTCGTAAAGCAGCAGTTCGGCAGCCTGAATTTCCGCAGTTGATTCAGCTAGGCGGTAACCCGCGGCAGGATCATTTCTTTGGGTGCTGGCGATAGCAACGAGGAAATGCCCATCTAGACGTTCCTGGAATCGACGAACCGCAGCTTTTGCTGCACCGATCACCGGTGCGGCAAGCACGAGGATCGCGGTAGTGCGCCACGGGCAGGTGTAAAGCGGACCGCCGTAGTGCAACTGGCCTGGAGATCTGCGTGTAGCGCTTTCAGCTACTCGCAGCACCCGATGAGCTGGAATTACCAGCTCATCAGCGATGACGAGGTCTTTGCTACCGGTGCCGCGAAGACCGATGACTTCCCAAGACTTATGGTCAATGATCACATCTTCGGGTGGTAATGCGCAGATGACAGGATTCGGCTGGTCGCCAGGTAGCAATCCGCCCACGCTTAGCCATGACGCGTGGTCACAGCCTGATGCAAAGCCAAAACGGCCTGACACGACCACGTCATCACCTTGTTGACGGAACTTCGTTTTCGGAACGATCGACGCGCTAATAAGATTCGTAGGATCGTCCCAAACCTCCTGCCGTCCCTCGGCTGGCATGTGCGCGAGCATCCACGCATGCGCGCTCCACACAGCGAGACACCATGAAGTGGCCATGCAGTACTCGCCTGCAACTGCAACTGCGCGCATGTGATCTTCGATCGATGATTGAGCCCCTCCAAACTCGGTCGGCTGAAGAAGACGAGCCGCGCCCATCGCTTTTATGTCGTTGGCGCTCTCGGCATCAATATGACCCGCCTCATCTGCGGCGGCGGCTTTTTTCTCCCATGACGGACCAACGGAGTGAAGCCCCGCCACTACCTGATCAAGGTTCACAACACACACCCTAGAGACCTTGAGCTCCACTCGGCGAACCACGACTCGTATCCACATGACCTCTCGTCGCTAGGGTTGCGATGCACGAGATTGAAATAGGGGTGTTATGGGACGGCTAGATGGCAAAGTAGCGGTGATAACTGGCGGCGCGCGAGGTCAGGGTGCCGCGGAAGCAGAAATGTTTCGTGATGAGGGCGCTCAAGTGGTTATCACCGATGTGCTCGACGACGAAGGTGGCCGCACGGCCGCCGCACTGGGCATCGAGTTTTTACATCACGATGTCTCATCGGCCGCAGCTTGGGAGGCTGTGGCTACGGACGTAATTTCCCACCATGGCCGAATCGACGTGTTAGTCAACAACGCTGGGATCTTGCGAGGTGCTCGACTTGTCAACACCAGTGACGACGTTTGGGATCAAACAGTCGCCATAAACCAGACCGGTGTTTTCTATGGCATGCGTGCTGTTGCTCCACAAATGATCGAACAAGAATCAGGTTCGATCGTGAATATCAGCTCCGTAGCGGGGTTGGAAGCCACGTTCGCCTCTATGGCCTACGGAGCGACTAAATGGGCTGTTCGCGGCATGACGAAGATTGCTGCGCTCGAATTAGGGCGCCACAACATCCGAGTGAATTCGATTCATCCCGGTTTAATCAATACTGATATGACTTCGGAATTCAACAAAGAGCGAATGGTGCGTTCGATACCAATGGGTCGCGAAGCTGAACCGTCTGAAGTTGCGGCAGTTGCTCTGTTTCTTGCTTCTGATGACGCCAGTTACTGCTCTGGTCAGGAATTCACAGTCGACGGCGGCATGCATCGCTAGGTGACTACCACTTTTGATGCCCTCAAAATTCGCTATTTCCCGCTGATCTTTGCCTCGGGTTGGACGTGGAATCTTTCGCGGTGGGGGGTTTCGTTCGTCGGACCATTTATCGCGAACGACCTCACCGGTTCAGCTCGAATGGTCCAGCTGGCAGGTGTCGCCCTGTGGTCTCCATTGCTATTTGGGGGTGTGATCGGAGGATGGATATCAGATCGATTTGACCGACGTCGCGTAGTAATTTTTCAGTTCTTTGCGACTATTCCGAGCATTCTGTTCCTTGGCTGGATGGAACTCGCGGGAGAACTTCGGCTCTGGATGGTTTATCCAGTGCTCTTTGTAACCGGCGTCGGTTGGGTATTCGACATGGTGGGGCGCCGAGTCATTGTCTATGACCTCGTAGGGTCAGAGAAGATTGATAATGCCTTGGCTTTAGAGGCCAGCGGCGGAGCGATTGCGTTGGCATTGGGTGCCCTTGGCGGCGGGTCCCTTATCCAAACTGTTGGTGTTGGTTGGGCACTTGTTGTCCTAGGAGCCCTACAAATCATTTCGCTCACCACTTTCGCCGCCGTACCGGTTGTCACACGACTAGAACGGGTTACTGCCGCAGGCTTTTCCGCGTTATTTGATGGGTTGCGAATGCTCCGCACCGAAAAGGGCCTTGTGTCGATTCTTGGTGTAACGGCTTTCCTCAACTTTTTCTTTTTTTCTTCCACTCCTCTTCTCCAGGTCGTAGGCGGCAAATTCAACGTTGGTCCCGCCTTGCTAGGGCTCTTGGCCGCGATGCTCGGTATCGGTATGTTTGGAGGGGCGTTAGCGGTAGCGCGGTACCAGCCCGCACGGCGCGGACTGTTGTATGTGGGCGGTTCATATTTGGCCTTCGGGTTTATGATCGGTTTCGCCCTAGCGCCCTGGTATGTCGCTTCGGCAGCGTCGTTGGCTGTTGCGGCGTTAGGCATGGGACTGTTCGGGTCAACCCAAGCAGTGTTGGTAATGGATTCAGTGCCCGAAGAACGACGCGGCCGAGCGCTAGGTCTGTTGAGCAGCGCTATAGGTGTCCTCCCCTTAGGAATGCTTGTTTTGGGTGAGATAGCGGAAGTGTTGGGGACGTCCCCTGCGATAGTGATCTCGGTGATCACCGGTGCAGCTTTGATGACGCTATTCCTGCGGATACGACCAGAAGTACTGGATATGCGGCAGGGCGCTAGCGAGTCGGAAGACAACACGGGGCAACATTCGTCGCGTTCAAGGGGGCTACCCCCGACCGTGTTCGATTTGAAACCGATCTGAATTACACCCCCGCAAGCCAGTCCCGCAAATCAAATAATGAAGCAGCAGAGATCTCATGACCCATTGGGTATTCGGAGTACCCCGGTAAATGGCCGGCTGCGATTAACACATCCCGAATGTGACGTCCGCGTTCCACGTTAACCATTGGATCTTGAATCCCGTGCTGTATCAACACCGCCGGAAGCGTTGTTAAGTCGTATTCGAAATCGGGGATCTCCTGCAACATGCCGGACAAACAAGCCAAGGCCGTGGGGCGGACAGCGGATTCCTTCCAAAGCCCCACCGCAAGAGCCATCGCGCATCCCTGAGAAAAGCCAAGAAGGACCATTTCTGCCCTATCGAACCCCCCCGTCTCGCAAACGGCGTCAATAGTCGCATTGATCGAAATCGCCGAATTCTTAAACGAGTCAACGTCGACGATTCCTTCGTTATTTCGCTCATACCAAGCAGCTCCAAACGGCACGAGATCTATCGGGGCTCTAAAGCAGACAGAAGTGAAACGCCCGTCGGGGTCAATGTGTTGAACAATCGGAGCCAAATCGTCCTCATCCGCGCCAAAGCCATGTAGGAGCACCAATAGACGACTCCCAGGTCCTAACGATGCGACGGGGTTTACTCGCAGCAAGTCTGAATTTTCATCCACAGGATCTCCTAACGCCGAACGCATCATGGCAGAACGGACGCCGCACAACAGATGGTTGGGCCGCTCGCTTAGACACTTAGGGCTAGCGTCATTTGTTTTCTAGAGGCAAACGAGAGGCCCTGGCTTTACGATGGCTTGAAGAATGAACGAAGCCATCGACCACTTCGATACACCGCGCGCTTGGGCAGTTGCTATCGGCGCTTCCATTGCCAACGGCGTCGCTTTTGGGGTTCTGTACACCTTTGGTGCATTCGTTACCTCTATGGCAGAAGAGTTCAACGCCAGTCTTGGACCTACCTCGATCGTCTTTGGCCTATCGATGTTTCTATTTTTTGGAACCGGAGCCATTTCAGGTAGATGGGCCGATTTATATGGACCTCGACCGCTTCTGGTGGTCGGGGGAGCCCTTTTCTGCGGTGGTCTGATCGCTACCTCTTTCGTGACTGCTATTTGGCAGGGCTACATCGTGTACGGGATTGGTTGCGGAGCCGGCGGCGGGATTTTCTGTTCCCCCCTGTTTTCGACGGTCGCCACCTTCTTCGTCAAATACAGGGCGTTGGCGCAAGGAGTAGCCGCAACTGGATCAGGAATTGGAACTCTGCTACTTGTCCCCTTCGCTAAGGCGATTATCGAGACTGAGGGGTGGCGCAGTAGCTACCGGATACTCGCCGGCGTCTCCGCGATTGGGTTCATTGTTGGACTGCTACTAGTGCGTCGATCACCGTCGCAATCGCCGGGAGGATCTGGGGGTCACGTCCGACGGGTGATGCGAACTCGCGAGTTCAAAACTATCTCCGTGGCTTTCGGGCTCATGTCGATGGCCTTGCTGGGAGCATTCGCGTTCGTCATCAAATTTGCCGAAGACGATGGAATCAGTCCGTCCCGAGCAGCGCTACTAATGAGCGTGGTCGGAGCATCAAGCATCCTGGGTCGTCTCCTACTTACAGCAGTTGCTGGAAGACTCGGATCGGTTCGCTTGTTGCAAATCGCCCTCGCTGCACAGCCGCTCGCCTACTTCTTTTGGGTGATCGCGAATGGCCGGTACCACCTGTTAGTGATTTTCGCGGCACTGCTCGGGCTCACATATGGGGGTTTCGTGGCGTTGTCGGGCGATGTGGTCGCCTTCTACTTTGGTTTAAAAGGAATCGGGGCTGTGACGGGCATGCTCTTTTTGTTCTCCGGCTTCGGCAGCTTGGTAGGCCCACCAATTGTTGGGTTCCTCGCTGATCTTTCCACGATTCGGTTCATTCCCCTCAGCGCGGTCTTCGTAATGGCGCTGCTCGGTGCCATCATCCTCTTTACGATTCCAACTAAACCTGTTGAGTTCGCGACGACTCAACCACGATCGGCGGACCTCGGAGCAGTCATCACACAGGCTGACGAACTCGAAACCAGAGAAGCTGGCGGTCTTCGTCCGACCGTGTTTGACCTCGAGCCGGTCTGATGACCCGCCTAGAACTAAGGTTCTTTCTCGCGGACGAGGATTCGCAGCGAAGGGGGCCCAGGTCATGTCGGCGTTAAGTGAGATCTTCCCAGGAATCAGCATTATTGATTCTGATACCCATTGGTCTGAACCACCCGACCTTTGGACCAGTTTGGCCCCAGCCAAATACAAGGACTTAGTGCCTCAAATCAAGGAGCACAACGGCCGACGGAAATGGGTCGTTGACGGCGATATACCCATCGCCGGGGATTCTGCAGTGAGTGCCATTCTGCCCAACGGCGAGAAAATGCTCGGACTTCGTTTCTTGAAAGCGGATATCGAGATGGTTCACGCGGCGAGTTACGACTGCGAAGCCCGGTTGGATCTGATGGACCTGATGGGTATCAGCCACGGCATCGTGTACCCCAACGTCGGCGGTTTTGGAAATCAAAACTTTCTCCGTGTTGAGGATAAAGAGCTGCGCATAGCGTGCGTCGAGATCTACAACGACTGGATGAACGATCTACAGAACCGTTCAGGAGATCGGATTCTCCCGATGGCGCTTGTTCCCTGGTGGGACATTGACGCTTGTGTCGCTGAGGTTGATCGCATGCAACGAAACGGGGCAAAAGGCATCGTCATGTGTTCCAACCCTCACGACTCAGGGATGCCGAATTTCGCTCAACCAGAATGGCGCCCATTTTGGGAGATCTGTGAATCCTTGAAGGTGCCGATCAACTTCCATATCGGCGCATCGGAAGGAGACATCAATTGGTCAGGGACGGTGCCATACGACACGTGGTCTGGAGATGTGAAAATCAGTCTTGCGGGCGCAGCGATCTTCTTGGGGCAATTGAGGTGGATGGCCAATTTACTCGTCAGCGATGTGCCCGAACGTTATCCCGACCTTAAGTTTGTTTCTGTTGAGTCGGGAGTGGGTTGGATCCCGTTCCTGCTTGACGCGTTGGACTACCAGTGCGGTGAAACTGCCCCTGACCACTTGGCCCATCTTTCGATGAAGCCGTCTGAATATTTTATGCGCCAGTTTTACGGCTGCTTCTGGTTTGAATCCAGAACCCTAGGTCCAGCGATCGAACATCTGGGACCTGATTGCATCATGTTTGAAACTGACATTCCGCACCCCACGTGCCTGTACCCCCATAGCGTTGAGAGGGTGCGAGATGCTATTGAGCAGCTTTCTCCTGTTGTTCAGAAAAAAATTCTTCAGGACAACGCAGCCAAGTTGTACGGCATAGAGGTGTAATTCGTCGGTGAGTTCTGGGGGACGGTTGACAGACGAGCCTGGTAACGGGCTCGTAGAAATTTTCAGCCTCCCCACGGACGAAGCCACACTGCTGCGCCTACTGAAGGAAGTATTTGCCCATTGGGAAACAGTGCAATTCGGACCGATCGTTCAAGGCGCCGCATATGAACTAAAAGCTCCCCGCGCGCCGCGAATCACCATGCTGGATGGGTACGCCACGCTTGATTTTGGCGACTGGCATGTGCATGTCTGTATCGGGACCACAGTTGGTGATGCTTGCAATCCAACCGAGCCCGGTGTCGCGGCGATCAGGCCGTGTCAACGTGCCGAGCTGTATCGATTCCTGCGAGATGGAGCACCGGTCTCATGGGGTCTTCGCCTATTTAACGGCGCGGAAGAACAGCTGATGACTGTGTTGTTGCCCAATCCTTTTCTGGATGAACACGACAAACCGTGCGAACCAAACTGGGATCGCCTCGCATTGTGGGATCGTTTGCGATCAGAATTTCTCGACCTTGGTCCTGATTCGGTTGATCGAACGGGTCATCGCTTCGTGCATGGATGACTCCCTGCACACCGATCGCTGTAGAAGGTAGTTTTTTACTCCTATGGAAAAGCCGCTCTCCGATGTGACGGTGCTTGATTTGACTCGAGCGCTAGCTGGCCCAATTTGTGGTCGACTTCTCAGCGATTTGGGAGCTCGAGTCATCAAAGTGGAGCCTCCGGATAGTGATTTAACCCGGCGTCTGATTCCACGGGTCGATGGGCAATCCGCCTACTACGTGCAGTACAACGCGGGGAAAGAATGCGTGTCGATTGATCTTCACGTGCCAGCAGGCCCGGAACTGCTTCTTCAACTCGTTCCACATGCCGACATCGTGCTCGAGAACTATCGACCCGGGGTAATGGATCGCTTAGGCATCGGTTACGACCGCCTGACAGAGGCAAATCCCGAGATCATCCTGGCATCGGTGAGCGGATGGGGTCACAACAACTCCCGCTCAGACCAAGGGGCGTTCGCGTCGGCGATTCATGCTGAAACAGGTGTGACTGAGATGGTGGCTCGACGAAGAGGAGAAGAGCCCCAGAACGACCCAATGTCGCACTCTGATACCTACACCGGTTTACATGCCCTCGGAGCTGTTCTGGCCGCTCTACATCTACGAAACCGAACGGGGGAGGGCCAACAAGTTGAGGTGTCCATGGCAGAAAGCACCTTGATGGCTAATGATCTTGCTGCCATTGAGATGACCGGGCAAGATCCTTCTGCCGGTTTTAAAGGCGGCCAAAACTGGGCTCCCGTGCTTCGAATGGCCAACGGCCGCTACGTCAGCATCACGATCGACATCACCACGAATGACGGGTTTCGGTACATAGTGGAAGCAATGGAGCGGCCTGAGCTAGTCGAAGACCCGCGTTTCGCGATCATCGAGGATCGAGTAGCGAATCGCGATGCACTCACAGAGATTCTTGCCGACTTCATAGCGACGCTTGCCGACGCGGCAGCAGTAGAGGCAGCTATTGGTCCTAGGGGGGTAGTCGCGGCGGAAATGCGAACTGTTCCTGAGTTAGCGGCGACCGACTGGGCCACTGAACGAGGCGCCTTCGTGGATATAGACACGGGTCGTGGTGAAATGATCACCGTCCCTCAGTCGCCCTGGCGATTTCAGAATGTAGACGCGGGTGTGTCCCAGTTCGCGGGATATCGCGGCCAGCACAACAGAGAGGTTCTCACTGACCTTTTGGGGCTGAGCGCGTCAGAGCTTGATGCCCTTGAAGCCGAATCGGTTATCAGTAGCCGTCCCCCCAAGTGGGTTCGAGAGTCCGAGTAGCTGCCTAGATTCCCGGAATTGACGAAAAGTCGGGGTCGCGTTTCTCGACGAAAGCGGCGACAGCTTCAGTGTTGGCTGGTGCACCTAACAGTTCGGCATAAGCGCCGTTTTCGCGTTTGTGCGCGGACCACGCGTCCTGGGGTCGACCTGCTCCCATCAGCAACTTCTTTGTCGCCACGAGTGAGGGGATAGGGTTCGCGGCCAGTTCCTGAGCCACCTCCAATGTCTCTGGCATCAATTCCTCGGGTGCGGTCACCCTCCAAACAAGTCCCATCTGCAGACATTCCTCTGCACTGAACCAGCGCCCAGACATCAGCACATAGGCAGCATTTTGCCAACCCATTCGCGTTGCGAAGGTGTAACTACTCCCTGCCTCAGGGGCCAGCCCCAATTGAGGGAAGGGCGTTCGAAGCCGAGCGGAATTTGACATGAACACCAAATCGCAGTGAGCGAGGAATGTCATTCCTATTCCAACGCCGAGCCCATTGACTGCAGCGATCAGTGGTTTCTTGAACTCCGTGAGCTGTTTAAGCATGGAAGGGAAGAGATGCTCCCCGCCTGCTTCGCCTGACAGCCCATCTTGCATTTCTTGAAGGTCTTGTCCCGCTGAAAATGCTCGACCTTCTCCTGTGATTATCGCAACCGCAATTGCGTTGTCGGTCTCGGCTTCAGCTAGCGCGTCGCGGATTCCGCCAAACACGGCGTTATTCATAGAGTTGAGGGCCTGCGGTCGGCTAATTGTGATGACCCTGACTCGGCCGATGTCTTCGTGAACGATAACTGAACTACTCATAAACGCATCTTGACACGATGTGGCTCTCACTGCGTCAGGATCACTAGTTGTTGACACTTGCAGAAATGCGAATGATGCTCAAATGATATTATTATGATATATAAAAACCGGGAGAGAAAATGTCAGATAAACAACAGTGGAATTGTGCTAAATGCGACGGGCGAGAAGCTGAAACAGGAGTGATTCGCACCACTGGCGGAGGAGTTTCTCGATACTTCAATGTGCAGAACAACAAGTTCGACTACGTCAGTTGCACTCAGTGTGGATACACCGACTTATTCCGCGCGACAGGGAAAGGGAAAGGTGAGGGTTGGCGCAACGTCCTTGACGTCCTGACGAATTAATCAACATGAACAACACCGCGAAACTTGAAGTCGAAGAATCCGAAGCCCGCATCATCAGCGGCGTCGTCGGTCGCACACCCAACCAATCGTCAATGCTGGCTCTCTCCACTAGATGGTGACCCGCAAGGCATACCCGCTGAGACTGGACTCTCAAGTCCACGCGGCAATTGAGCAATGGGCGGCCGACGAGCTTCGCAGCGTCAACGCTCAAATCGAATTCTTGCTGCGCCAAGCGCTCCAAGATTCGAAACGCATGAAGAGCAGATCATGAATCCTCGTTCCCAACCATCGATCGCTGAACTACATGTCGGCGATGAACCTGGGATCTGGGAAGGCCTCGGGTTTGTCGTCGAGCGCAACCGATGTCGCATAGGAACCGTCGACATTGTCTTCACCCCAGACGAACCAGGTATTCACGGTTGGGTGTTGCGTCATTCATCTTCGACGGACTTTGGCCCCTTACCCACCAGCACCGTTGACACACCAATCCCTGACCGGGCGGCGCCGCACCCCAATCGCTCCATAGGTTTTGATCATGTGGTTTTGTCAGTTCCGTCCTTCGAAGAGGGAATGACGGCCGTTGCCGCAACAGGAGTATTAGTTCCGGAGCCGCGACCGTTCGGCGCTCCCGATAAACGCATGCTCCGATCCGCCCCACCGATGGGTGACTTGGAGCTTGAACTCATCGGCCCGGAAAGTCGCGATTCGACGCGTCCCTGGCATCTGTGGGGTCTGGTAGTCACCGTCGACGATATTGACTCCACAACCGCGCTACTAGGCGAACTCCTTCGGCCTGTAAAAGATGCGGTGCAGGTCGGGCGCCGTATCGTAACGGTCGACAAATCAGCAGGATCGGGAGTAGCGATCGCGTTCCTAGGTCCCCAAGAGAGTGGGCGGGCAACCTAGCTAACCCTCTTGTCACAGTCCCGAGGTTTTCTCAATTTCGATGCGCAACTCGTTACAAAACGACATGGACTCTATCTTCGATGGTGCTACCAACTTCCAATCCTCAACTCGGAGAATCACCTAACTGGTCCTTCGGCGGGGACCCTCATCTCGGTTCCGTGATGGAATACAGGGATGAGGATCTCCGTTGCTTTTCCACCCATCCCCAAAACCCCTGACCACATCGCCCTAGCGGAGAAGCTGGGATATGAAACGGCCTGGGTATATGACACACCCGCTCTTCAGCTGGATGTGTGGATGGTTTTGGCGTTAGCCGCCATGTGCACGGAACGCATCAAGCTTGGACCTGGTGTGCTCATCCCGTCCTTGCGTCACCCAATGGTTACTGCCTCCGCGATAGCTACTCTTGTCGACTTAGTTGGCGAGGAACGCGTGGTTATAGGCGCTGGAACGGGATTTACTGGTCGTCGAGCAATGGGCCAAAAGCCTCTGAAGTGGTCTGAGTTTCCAAGAATGATTGATCAAATTCAAGCACTTCTCAAGGGCGAAACCGTCGTGTTCGATGGGAAACCAATATCTATGTTGCACTGGGCTGGTCAGGCCCCCCAGCGCCCTATCGAGGTGCCGTGGATTCTTGGAGTCAACGGGCCACGGGGTCTTGCCACTGCGGGCGAAATGGGTTGTGGAGTGTTCACTTCTCGACCAAGGCCCGACGCCGATTACGGAGGCCTGACAGACGTGGTGTTGCTGACTAGCGGCACGGTTATGGAACCAGACGAGACTGTTGACTCTGAACGCGTTATCGAAACTGCTGGACCGTGGGTCAGTGTCGCGTATCACGCTTTTTTGGAGCAGAAAGACAGCCGGCTCGAGATGTTGCCCAACGCCGATGAATTTGTGAAATTAGTCGAGCAAGTTCCAGAAGACGAGCGCCATCTGCACGTTCATTCTGGCCATCTAACGAATCTGAACGCTATTGACCGTGAAGTGGTCGTAGGAGACTCGATGTTCCTTTCCCCATTTACCCTTCATGCACCCGATGTCCGAGAACGCATAGAGGACATGGAGAATCAAGGCGTAACAGAGATCGCGTTTCAGCCCATGGGAGACATCGAACGAGAGATTCGAGCATTCGCGCAGGCCGCAGACCTAAGTTAGAACCGCGCAACGTTTACTCAATAAAGGTGAAGACACGACATGAGCAACCCTCCCAACCCATACGACTTCCTACCTGAAGTTCCGGGCTTCGAAGTCACCAGCGACGATGTTGCCGAAGGGGAGATGCTCGGTATGCCTCAGGTTTCGGGCATATTTGGCGCAGGCGGAGAAGATATCTCTCCCCATCTCAGATGGGCGGGAGCGCCCGAGGAGACCGAAAGTTACACGGTGACATGTTTTGACCCCGACGCCCCAACCGGTAGCGGCTTCTGGCATTGGGTTGTCTATGACATTCCTGCAGATATCCGCGACCTAGCGACCGGAGCTGGATCCCAGGATGGTTCGGCACTCCCAGCAGGCGCCAAGCAGCTAAAGAATGATGCCGGGTTGTTTGGTTATTTAGGCTCAGCTCCTCCAGCGGGCCATGGAGCCCATCGTTATATGTTCGCGGTGCATGCCCTCAGTGTCGCCTCACTGCCAGTCACCGAGGATGTAACTCCCGCTATCTGCGGTTTCAACATGTTTGGGACCACTGTTGCGCGCGCCATTGTGACCCCGGTGTACGAGCAGAACTAGTCGATTGTGTCGAGCGCTATTCGCGAGCGGCTTTAACGGTATCGGCGATGGCGTCCGGGTCCGGAGGCGCGCCGTAGAACATCATCGTTGATCTATCAGCGAAGGCGTTACGTTCCTTAAGTTTGGCACCAACCTCTGATGGCGTTCCCGAGACACAAAGCAGGTCAATGAGGTCATCATCGATCTTCTCCGTCATCGTCTTCCAATCACCTTGCTTAGAAAGCTGATTTAACTCGGGTTGCAGGTACTCGTAGCCGTGGTATTCGAGCACACCTGAATACGCCGGTGTCGAGCCGTAAAACGCTAATTGGGCAGCAGCTTTTCGACGCGCGTCCGCAACTTCTGCCTCATCGCGACCCATTGCGACGATCGTTAGGCAAGCGATGGTGACATCTTTGTCAACGCGACCCGCCGATTGTGCCGCTGCCGACAACACAGGAAGTGTCTCAGCTTCCATGTGATCTGGTGTGTGAAAAGGATGAACAAAGAACCCATCAGCCGAGTGACCAATGGTTTCGACCATTTTCGGTCCGACTCCAGCGACGTAAATCTTTGGACGGTCTACCTCAAGGGGCCCTGGGCTGAAGAATGGAGTCATCAGCGTGTGGGTGTAGAACTCCCCCCGAAAGTCGAGTTTCTCCCCCGTCTGGAAATTGTCCCAAATCGCGTGGAGCGCAGCGATGTATTCCCGCATACGAGCAGCGGGTCGAGACCACGGTTCGCTGTATCGCTTGGTGATGTGGGGTTTTATTTGGGTTCCCAACCCCAAGATGAATCGGCCGTTGGATAGGCGTTGTAAATCCCAGGCGGTGATTGCACACGTCATGGGGTTACGAGCAAACGCCACAGCAATGGCTGTACCCAACTCAATCGAAGTGGTTTGCTTTGCGGCTAATGCCAGCGGAAGAAATGGATCGTGAGAGGCCTCGAACGTCCATGCAGCATTCAACTGCATTGCTTCGAAGTCAGCAGCTTCGGCCGCGCAGCCATCAACGGTAAGAGCTGTAGTGGCTCCGTCGATTAGGAATTCAGTCACAGTGTTGCCTCCCGATCAGTCACCAAACCATTCAACCCCGCCTTTGCCTTCTAGGCGAGAAATTTCGGCCTGTGCCATGGTGAGCTTGGCGAGCTGATTCATATGAACTTCGTCAGGTCCGTCGGCTATTCGCATGAGTCGGCCCATTACATACATCTCTGCGATTGGCGTATCTCCGCTCACGCCTTTGCCTCCAAAGATCTGCATAGCGCGCTCTGCGACGTCATGAGCCAGTTTTGGGCCAACGATCTTCAGCATTGAGATGTAATCACGTGCTCCCTTAGCCCCAGATTTATCCATTTCGGCTGCCGCTTTGAGCACGAGAAGGCGCGTCTGCTCGATAGAACACCGAGCGCGAGCAATATCTTGCCGTACCGAAGAGAAGTCGCGGAGTTTGTTGCCAAACGCCTCGCGTTGCTCAACGCGAGCGCACACAAGGTCAAGCATTCGTTGAGCCATTCCAACGTTGGTCATCGCATATTGGAAACGTCCTGGACCCAATCGCCCTTGGGCAATCTCAAAAC
>Ga0315334_10000446_pt1 | contig 25233 bp, 25 predicted proteins | sample M150034915metaG_FD_205555 | JGI IMG/M metagenome (GOLD analysis project Ga0315334, IMG submission 205555) | Ammonia-oxidizing marine archaeal communities from Monterey Bay, California, United States - M1 500m 34915 | ecosystem: Environmental > Aquatic > Marine > Intertidal zone | place: USA... | reverse complement strand
TTGTATTATATCCATTTCTTATTGGTCATTGTTTTAGTAATTTTACTCCATTTATTTTTGTAATTGGAATGTTTTTCCAAATTTTAATGGTTTTATGGATGTTTATGATTGTAAAGAAATATAAAAACATGCTAAATCAATTATTTGATCATGAAAATTATGATCCAACTTCAAATTTCGAATTAATGAAAGTAAAACCGGAAAATATTAAAAAAGATAGCGGAGATTGTTTTAAATGTGATAATTGTACAGAAAGTTTTAAAAATTGTTTTATGAAAATGTTTAGTTGTAATTGTTGTGATTGTGAAACTGAAGAATATGATGAAGATAATAGTGAAGAAATTGAATTAGAAATAATTCGGAAAAGAGCAGAAAGAAAAAAAAGAAAACAAAAAAGAAAAGAAAGAGAAGAAAGAGAAGAAGAAAGTGATTGATAAAAAATAAAATTTATTATGAAAATTAATTAAGTTTTAATATCAAAATGAATTATCAAGTAAAAATCCAAGATAAAGAATATAAAAAGATTATATTAAAAAATCAAGAGAAAACCCTCGAATTATCAATCGAAGAATTTAAAAATTTTAATAAAATTAAATTCTTTCATGACGATATTATTAATTATGATGAGCACAAAAAAATTATAAATAATGTTTTTGCAACAAAAATGAAATATAAAAAAATTATTGGAATATTAGAAATTAATAAAAAAATGATTTATGGTTTAAATAGTAAAAAAAATCCTTATTTTTTATTTACACCATTATTAAAATGTTATCCAAAATTTTATGTTTGTATAAATGATAAAAAATTAAAAAATACTAATGGTAAATTTTATATAACAATTAAATTTAATATTTGGACTAAAAAATTGCCTTACGGAGTTTTAAATAAATTCATTGGAAAGGTTGGTGAAAAAGAAAATGAAATAGAAAAATTATTGAATTATTATGAAATTGATACTAAAAAATATAAATTACATAAAAAATTTAAAGTATCTCAAAAAAGTAAAATATATGATTATATTGATAATAATGAATTAAAAGAATATATTGATATGAGAAATCAAAATACTATTTCTATTGATCCAAAAGGTTCTAAAGATATTGATGATGCTTTAAGTATTGAATATTTGCCAAATAATGAATATAAAGTAGGAATACATATATCAGATGTATCATTTTGGTATAATAAGTTTGATTTAAAATATTTTTTACGAAATAATCGATTTTCGACAGTATATTTAAAAGATAAAAAATTTAATTTATATCCTAATATTTTATCAGATTTTTTAATGTCATTAATAAAAGGAAAAGATCGTTTATCATTAAGTTTATTTATAATTTTCAATGAAGATTCTGAAATAAAAGAATATTATTTTAAAAATACAATATTAAATGTAAATAGGAATTTTTGTTATCGAAAAGTTGATAATATATTAAAAGATAAAAATTTATATGAAAATAATAAAGATTTATTCGAATTATTTAATATTTCAAAAAAATTAAAAATTAATAAAAATATTGAAGATTTTGATTCACATAATATGATTGAAAATTTTATGATTTTATCTAATCAAATAACAGCTGAATATTTAATAGAAAATGATAAGAAACCTATATTAAGATATCATAAAAGTCCAAATTATAAGATACCATTGGAAAAAATAGAAAATAATGAATTAAGAAATTTTATGAAAATTTTTCAATTGAAAGCAGCTGAATATAAAATATATGAAAAAACAGATGAATTTAATTATTATCATTATGGATTAGATTTGAAATATTATACACATTATACATCGCCGATTAGACGATTTACAGATTTAATTATACATTTTAAAATAAAAGAAGTGTTATATGGAGAAGAAACGAAAATTGAATATAATATTAAAGAATTGAATAAAGTTAATAAAAATTTAAGAAAAATGGATAGAGAAATGAGACAATTGGAAATATTAGATAATATAGGATCAGATAGAATATTTGAATCACATTTGATAGATTATAAAGATAATATCTTATTTTTCTATATTCCGGAAATTAAATATTTTTTTAGAAAAAAAATATATGATAATGATGATATGTTGATAAATATTGATTTTATTTATAATAATGAAGAAATATGTGTTAAAAATATAAAAAATCAAAAATCAATTATTTTAAAAAAATACTTTAGTTATAAAATTTCAATTAATAAAATTTCAAATATGAATGAATATAATTATTCATTAATTGATAAAAATTTTTTAGAAATATTAAATTAATAAAATAAACCGATAGAGTATATTAATAATATTTTATATTTATAATTTTCTTTATGAAGATTATAAATATTTTAAAATTTAAATTATATAATCTTTTATATTTATGATGTCTACTGAAATTTCTAAAACATTAGCTGATTATCGATTATCTGTTACAAATACAATGAGTACAAATCAAGCTAAATCAATAAAATATAAAGATTTTTATTATATGCTAAAAAAAGCTTATAAAAATAGTAGATTGGGTTTTAAAAAGGGGAAAGTTTTTTTCGAATATTATAATGCAAAAACATTTCAAGTTAAACCAAGATTTGATATTGATCAAAAATTATATTTTATATTTGATGAAAATAATGGTGATAAAATAATAGTAAGGCCGAATATGTTTAATTCCGAATTATTAGAAAATATAGTAGATGATACATTAGATGATGCATTAAGATGTTTATTTGAATTATTCCCCGATTCTATAGAAGATGATTATGCAATAAGTAAAGATTGTCGATGGTGTAAAGATTCAGATGATAAAGATTTTTATAAAATATCTTATCATATTTGTTATTGGAAAAAAAAGGTGAATAGTATGAAATTAAAAAAATATATTGAACAACACATGGATATATTTAAAGATGCTGGTTTAGATAAACATCTTGATTTAAAAATTTATATGTCTGGTATGACTAAATGGAGAATACCTTATTGTAAAAAATTTAGTAATGCACCTGATTCGAATGATAGTAGTTTATTAGAACCTTTAAATTATCAAGATATACAACAGTTTCATAAACATTTAGTAACATATGTTCAAGATTGTAAAGAATTAAAATTAGACTTAGAAGTTGAATATAAAGAAAAAAAATATAATAAAGATGCAAGTGATTTTCAAAATCAAATGGAAGATAATTCGAAAGAAATAGATGCTAAAAAAAATGCTTTTACTTTTATTGGTGTACCTAAATTAGAGGATGATGTTGAATATATTGATGTTAAAGAATTTTTATGTGGTAAAACTCATAGTCATAATCATAATTTTTTAATTCATGATATAAAAAAAAATACTTTAATAATTAGATGTCATAGTGATAAATGTGAAAATTTTTCAAAAAATTTACATACTCCTAAATTAAATTATAAAGAATTTAGTATTAATTATTTTAATAATATCCCTTTAAATGATGAAAAAGAAAGTAACTATGATGAATGTAAAACATATTTTGAATTATTTTTCAAATTTATGAGAGATTCATGTTCTTTTTATCGAATTGATAATACATTTGATAGAAGATTAAAATATTATGAAAGAAAAATAAAATCTATAAAAATAGAAGGTTATGGAGATTTATTATATAAAGAAAGAAAAGAAGGAACTGTAATATCAAAAAAATTTATTGATAAATATAAACATGATAATCAAAAATCAGCTTATTTTGATTTATGTTTTGAACCATTTAATAAAAATTTAGAAAAAAATAATATTAAAGATAGTAATTTTAATTTATTTAATGGATTTAATTATGAATCTATTTTAACATTTGAACAACGAGAAAATATTCCCCAAGATAAATATAAAGATTTAAATATTTTATTAAATCATATCAAACAATATCATTGTGGTAATAATGATAAACATTATGATTTTTTATTACAATATTTGGCTAATATTATACAAAAGCCTCAATTTATTCCTCAAATAATATTAGTTTTTTATTCTTCTAAACATGGAACTGGAAAATCTAATTTTACAAGATTTATATCAGAAGTTATTGGTAATCCATTAAGCTTTTTTGGTTCTTTAAAACAAATTACTGAAACACATACTAATGCACATTTAGGAAAATTATTAAATATTATTGAAGAAGTTGATAATCATTCTACTAGACAATATGAAAATATTATTAAAGATTATTCACAAAGATTATATGCAGCTTTAAATCAAAAGAATAAAGATATTATTCAAATTAAAACATTTATTCGATATATTTTCACTTCTAATCATTATAATGGAGTATATTTTGATACAGAAGATAGAAGATATTGTGTATATACTTTTGAAAAAATTTTCAATAAAGAATATATTGATCAAATTCTTAAAATTCTTGGTGATAATTATGTTAAATATTTATTTGGAAAATTTCTTGAAGAATATAAAATAACTAATGAAAATCATAATGATTGGATGTTAAATAGAACAAAAACAAATGATTATTATAATATGATGGTCGAAGATTCATTAAAAAACTTTTTAAAAGAAATATATGCAAATGAATTATTTAATTTAAATGAAGAAGATCATCAAGATTTTCATATTGATCCAGAAAATAAACAAGAATATATTTATATTCATTTTAAAAGATTTAATGATTTATATAAAGAATTTTGTAAAGAAAATGCTGAAAAACCCCAAAAAATTACAAATATAAAAAAACAATTAACATCCACATATAAAACTATTTTTAAAACTGTTTATAAAAAGAAAAAAAGAAAATTTTATCGCATTGATTTATTTATATTAGGTGAATTTTTAAATTTAAATAATATTCAAAATAATTATAATGGATTTAAACAAGAAAAAATTATTATTGAAAAAGAAGAAAATGAATCTGAGGAAAAAAAAGAAATTATTGAAGAAATTTTAGATAAAAAAAAATAAAATTTATTTAAACATTATTTTTAATTAAAGAGAATATGAACGATCCTCTTACATTTTCTAAAATGATCAATAATGATAAATTAAAATCTTTATTAGATTATGATGAAAAAAATTTAGGTAATGTACAAGTTATTATTAATTCTGCTTCTAATTCAGATATGTCAATATCTGACGAACAAGGTGAATTAATTTTCCCTGATAAAAATATTGATAAATATGATTATGGATTATCTTTAAATATTATTAAAAGTGTTTTAGGGATAGGCATTTTAGGTATTACTTATACACTTAAACAATCTGGTTATTTTTATTTAATTATTATGTTTTTTCTTTCTTTGATAACTGGTTATAATGCTGTTAATATTGGTAAATTAGTAACAGAATTTAAAAAAATAGGAAAATATAAAGGTATTCATTTAACTTATTTTAATATTTCAGAAGAAGTTTATGGTTTTAAAATGAAATTACTTACACAATTTTTATGGTCTATTGAAATTATTTCATGTTGTATTTTAATTATTAATTTATCTTTTACTTTTTTAAAAGAACTTTTTAATTTATCCAATAGTATTTATTTATTATTTTCTATAATTGTATTTTTTTATTCTATCACTTTTATTAAAAAATATGATAAAATTAAATTTTTAAGTATTATTGGATTATTAGCTATTTTTGCTTTATTTTGTTTTTTATTTTATAATTTATTAAATGATTTATCTCATCATAATTTACCAAAAAATCAATATAAACCCTTTGATTATAATGAAGTTTTAAAATCAATTTCTATAACATTGTTTAGTTTCGGTGGACATGTTGTTTTCCCAGAAATTTTTTCTTCTATTAAAAATCCAAAAAAATTAAAAAAAAATATTATTACGACATGGTCTTTTTTTACTATTTTTGTAATTTGTTTTGTTTTGACAGGTTTTATTCTTTTTGGTGATTCAATTTGTGATAATATTGTAGATAATTTAAATAAATCATATTGGTTTAAAAAAATTATTACTTTCTTATTATTAATTAATATAATTTTCACTTTCCCTTTAATGTTTACCCCTTTAAATTTAAGAATAATTTTAAATATTAAAAGTTTGAATATTAATGAAAATTTAAAAATATTTTTATATAGATATTTTATTCGTTTTTGCTTAATTGTTATTATTTGTATTATTGGAAATTATTGGGATTCTTATCTTAATATTATGAGTTTAGTTGGTGGATTTTTAGAAAATACTACAAGTATTATATTACCAACAATTTTTTCATTAAGATATTTAAAATTAAATTTATTTGAAAAAACAATCAATATTTTAATTCTAGAATTTGGTATTATTTTATTTGTTTATACCTTTCTTAATAATATTAAATATTTATTTTAAAATTGATTGATTTTATTGAATAAATGAATTTTTATATTACTTTTCTTAGTATACTCCTTTGGATTATTATAACATTAGTAGTATTGGTACTATTATATAAAATCGTTCAATGTATATGTCCACGATGTTTGAATTTAGAAATAAATTTAGAAGAAGATATTTTTGAACCAGAACCCATTAGAGAAGTACAAATGGTGGAAAATATTGCTGGAAGACAAGTTGTAATTGCAGGGTTTGTTTAAATTTAAAATATTAATTAATAAATAAAATATTTATTAATTATATAAAAAATAAATAAAATGAATTTTATTAAAAAAAATATTAAAAAAATATTAAAAAAAAAAAATAGAAAATATTTAATTGCTGCTGCAATTGCTATAGCTGCAATCGCATTTTATTTTTTATATAAAAAAAAAGAAAACTTCGATGATGATAATAAAAAACATATGGATTTTATAAAGGCGATATATGCTAGAAGATTCAAAGAAATTAGGGATATGGAAGAGGGTCCTAAAAAAGAAAAAGCACGGAAAAAATGGATGAAATCTATGGAGAAAAGTAAAAAAATTGAACAAAAATTAGAAAATAAAGTAGCTAAGTTTTGTAAAAGTTTAGATGAAAAAATGCAAAAAGCATTCGGCGGAAGTGATCAAACGGCACGCCAAAGAGATAAAATGAGGGATAGTTCTATACATTTAGCTATGAATTATCCAAAATTTCAACATTTTGCAGGTCTTTGTGCCCCACCACGACAACCACAACATACAAATCAAGAAGCAGCTCAAGGTACAGGTTCTGGTATAGCTCCTGATTCTGGTGAAGTAAGAACACTTGATGCTCCTGGTTCTTCTGGTATAGGTATGAACCGTTCTGATATAACTAAGGCGCAGCAAGCAGCAAGGGCGGCACCAGCACCTCCACAAAAACAAAAATATGGTTCTGGAAGATATTAATTTTTTTAAATAAAAAATTTGCTCCTCAAAACCAATGATTAATTAAATTATTTTATAAAAATAAAATTTATTTTTATAAAAAGAATATACAAAATGAGTTTAGTTACAATATCTTATGAAAATTTATTAAATAATGATATTACTAAAGATATAATTGAAGCATTTGGCGAAGATGGTTTAGGAGCAGTATTAATTACTGATATACCAGAATTTAAACAAAAAAAGATGAAATTATTAAAACTTTCTAAAAAATTTGGTGAATTACCAGAAGCTATTCAAGAACAATATGAAAGTCCTGAAACATTTTATTCTTTCGGATGGTCTAAAGGTAAAGAAAAAATGAAAGGTGGAAAACCAGATATAGCGAAAGGAAGTTATTATGCTAACCCGATTTATGATGAACCAACAAAAGATAAAGAATTAATTAAAAAATATCCAGCTAATTATTCTATAAATATATGGCCTAGTGAACATGTTCCTACTATGGAATCTCATTTTAAATTTATTGGTAATTTTATGTATCATATTGGGTTAAAAGTATTAAAATCTTGTGATAAATATTTAGATACTCAAATTGATGAATATCCAAAAAATTATTTACATGATATTATTAAAAATAGTAAAACTTATAAAGCAAGATTACTTCATTATTATGAATTACCAGAAGAAAAAAATTTAGAAGATGACGCTTCTTGTTCGTGGCATCTTGATCATGGTGGATTAACTATTCTAACAAAAGCAGTTTATTTAGATAAAAATTATAATGAAATTGAAGAACCGGAAAATTGTGGATTATCTATTAGAGATAAAAATGGGAAAATTCATATATGCGTTATTCCAGAAAATGCTTTATTATGTCAAATTGGTGAAATTTTACAGATTTTAAGTGGAGGTTTTTTAAAAGCAACAGCACATTGTGTTAAATCTGCTAAATTAAAAGGTATTACAAGAGAAACATTTCCAGTATTTATTGATTGTCCAGTAGATCAAGATATTTCATTACCAAAATGGTCAAAAGAAAATGCTGATGAAACAAAAGGAATGAAAGGATTAGTTGGTGTTCCAGAATTAAAAAATAGATATAAAGATTGTAAAACATATTATGACTTTGTTCATAAAACTTTATCTGCTTATTATAATTAAAAAAAAAATTATCTTTATATAAATGTTATATAAAGATATTTATAATATTATTAACTCTTATTTAGAAAAAATAAGGATTGTTAATCATTATATTATTGAATATAAATGTACACAATGTCGAATATATTTTCCACAATATTTATTAAAACAAACTGTAAAACAAGAATATTATTATGAAAATGGACCTCGTATTTATTGTAATAAATGTCGTAGAATTTATAAACTTGATTTTATGTTTAATTATACTGAATTTAAATAAAAAAACAATTTTTAATTATTTTTTTAATTATTTTTTATTTTTTTTTCAAATTATTTTTTTAATTATTTTTTTTTCAATTTATTTATTTAATTCCATTTATTAGATGTAATAAATAAAGCCAATCCGGCTTCTGCTAAAAATGCTAACCAATAAACACATAACCAACCAATTTCATATAATTCGCCAGTTGCTACATCCATAGAAGATTGAATTCCTAAAAATAAGAAAGCAAATGATTTTAAAGCATAAGAAGCAGTTGATAAGTTTTTAGTCTTTTTTGATCTCATGATTTTAACAACTTGAATCATTTCAGCAATACAAATAAAAGCGACACCTAATACTTTTAAAACATATGTAGCTACTGAAGTTTCACCTCTATAACCTTCTTCTTCTTCTAACATAGACATATTTGCTGTTGTTTGATATAAATCCATAACTAAGTTTGACATTTTGATATTTTTTTAATAAATTTATAAAATTCAATTTTAATATTAAAAATATTTTTTTATTATAACTGTTTTGATTATATTAACTTTTTATAACAAAATTATTAGAAGAAGAAAAAAAATATTTAATATAATCAAAAGTAAAAATGAATTGTTTGCCAAAAAATAATTTTGAATTATCAATTCTAATATTTATAGGTTGATTAATTTTTAAATTAATAGAAAATTTAGCAATAACTCTATGTTTTTTATTAAATAAAATTAAATATTTACCTAAACTTTTTTTTTTAATAATAACAACTTTTAAAATCATTTCGAAATTATCAAAAAAAACTAAATTTAGATTTTTATTAAAATTACTATTAAAATTAAAAAATATAGGATTAATTTGATATAAACAATTTATTTTTAGTAATTTATTATTTTCATCAAAAGAAAAGAAATCTAAAATTTCAATATTAGCAATTTTTTCAAATAATTTTTTTAAATATATAGTATCTTTAATATCAACTTTTTGAATATCTATTAAACATTGAATACCTTTATCACAAAAAACTTTATTATCTTCAATAATTACATTTTTTTGATTATTATCATCGATTTCTAAATTTATAATTTTTTTAGTATATTCGTCTGTTTGAACATAAGAATCTTTAGTTATAATTTTTTGTTCAACTATTTTAATTCGTTGTTGTCTTTTTAAAGATATTTTATTAAAAATTTTTTTTTTTTCTTCAATTCTTTTTTCAATTTGAATTAAATTATCCATAATATATAATAAAATAATAATTAATTTTTAATTGATTATTATTTTTAGTATTAATTATCTCAAAGAAGGAGGAATATATTTACCATTTAAATTTTTTTTTGCTCTTCTTTTTCTTCTTGCTTTACTTTTACTTACTTTTTTAGGACTATTTTTTTGAATATCTTGAATATCTTCGATTTTTACAACTTTAATATTTTGTTTTTTCCAACCAGTAAAATTTAATTCAGGTGTTTTTTCCTTTAGTACTTTTTTAGATTTTAATGGTGTTTTTTCATTTAGTATATTTTTAGATTTGGGTGTATTTGGATGAGTATTTGGAGGAGTATATGGAGGAGGTGTATCAGTATCTAAATTAAAAGTATCAAATAATTGTAAATCAATAGGGTCCGGAATAAAACAATTATCATAATGTTTTCTAAATTTATGATGAGAACGAAGATAAATTTTTTTTTCATTTGTAGAAAAATTAAATTCGCCATCTTCAGCAAGTTTCATAAGATCAAAATAATCCGAATATTCCATTAAGTCAGAATTAGCCGAAGTTGAAATATAATCCATCATATTTAGATGTAGTTTTTCTACATCATCACAATATTGATCCCATCGTTCTTCTCTTTCAATTTGTTGATCAAATTCGTCAAAATCTTCATTATTTGGATCATCACAATGTTCATTAAAGTAAGTCATTTAAAATATTATTTATTTAAGAATAAGAATCTATTTTAATAAAAATGTTTGATATTAATAATTATATAGAAGATAATTTAGAAATATATGAAAAGAAAGGAAATTATTTTATTACTTACAATAAAAAGAAAATTCAATTTTATTTAAAAAAAAGTTTAACAATAACAGAAATAAGTGAATATAAAGGTAAAATTAATATTTTAGTTAAAATAGAAGATGAATATAAAGATTTTTTTAAAAAATTAGAAAAAATATTTTTAAAAAAATTTAATATAGAAGAAGAAAGATTAATAACATTAATAAAAGAGAATGAAAAAGGAAATATAATAAAATTAAAAATAAATAAAAGAAATAAAAAAATGATATTAGATGTTTTTGATAAAAGTTTAGAGCATATATCATATAAAGAGATTGAAAAATATCAAAAAATCAAATGTTTAATAGAAATAGATAGAATATGGGAATATAATGAAAAAAATGGATTTATTATTATAGTAAAAAAAATTTATATAGAATAAAAATTAATTAAATAAATCTTCATATAATTAGTTATAATAATCAATGAAAATCGAAGAAATAGAATTCCTTGAAATAAGGAAAATAAGTGAAAATTATTTAGCGTTAGGACATTATAAAAATAAACCAATAATAATAAATATCAATAATTTAGAAATGAATAAAGAAATCTATAAAGAAGAAAAAAAAATATTTATAGAAATTAATAAAGAAGAAGATATAAAAATCTTATCAGTAATAGAAAATTATATATGTAAACATGTATATGAAAAAAATGATATTACTATAGATTATAAAAAATTTAAAGAACAAACATTTCAAAGTGTATATAAAAAAGAATATATAAAAATGGAAGTACATAAAAATTGTTTATTATTAGAAGAAGATCAACAATCAAATAAAAAAGTTATAGAAGTAAAAGATTTAAAAAAAAATAATTATATAAATATAAAAATTCATTTTATAGGAATAAGATTTTTTGAAAAAAAGTTTGAACCAGTATTTTTAGTAAGAAAAATAATAAAACATATAGACGAAGAAAATATATCAATATTTAGTATTGAAAGTGATAAAAATGATACAATAGATGAAAAAGAAAAATATATAGATAATTTTTTATTAAATGATAATAAAATAACAGAATTAATAAATAAAGAATTTCCGAAAAGTCAAATTGAATTATAATTGTCGTTTGTCGTTTATTTTATATTTATTTATTATATTTTATTAAAAAAAATTTGTTATATTATAATATAATAAATAATAAATATGTTTGGAATTGACAACAAAATTTTTTATATAGCATCAATGTTTGCAGGTTTATTAGGAATGATTTACTTATTAAATAAATTTTTCAATGATAAAAATCAAGAAAATTATGAAAGTTATAAAGAAGAATTAAAAGAAATTGCACGATCAGCAGATAATCAAATCGCAAAAGATATTTATGAAGCACAAGATGTATCACAAGAAAAACCAGAAGAACAATTAGATGACGCAGAAAAAGTTATGGCAAAACAAGCCAAATCTTTAGCTGAATATGAAGAACCAAAACCAAATGATTTATTACCAGCTGAAACTGAAGCTGATGAATGGTCAAAAGCTAACCCAAAAGGAAATGGTTCATTAGAATTAAAAAACTTTACTGAAGCAGCATTCCATATTGGTGTAGATACTCAAGCAAACTCTTTAAGAAATGCTAATTTACAATTACGATCAGAACCACCAAACCCAATGAAAGCAGTATCAATTTTCAATAATTCAACAATAGGTCCAGATCCATTTAGACGATCAATGGAAATTAATTAAATTATTTATATTTTATTATATCAAAAAATAATTTATACAAATAATAATCATATTTATGACTAAATAATTTATTAGAAATAATTAATTTAGTATCATTTTCATTAATAAACTTTATAAATAAAATATCTTGATGATTTCCGATTAATTCTTTAGTATTATATTGTATAAAGTTTTTAAAATCTTTTTTTTCTACAATTTTTAAAAAAATAATTTCATCTTTATTTAATAAATAAATTTCTTCTTGTTGTTTATTAAATACGAAAAAAATATAAGTTTCATCAGTTAAAATAAATAAATATTTTATATAAATTTTATCTTTTGGTAATTCATTAACTAATTGTTGATTATTCATAATATAATATTTTATAATATAAATAATTATACTTAAATTAAGTAGTAATAACGCGTGAAGCTACAATACATTTACTAGTATCTTCTTTACAAGTTGGTTTACCATCATTATATAACCAATTTGCGAATTTTACACTATCGCCATTTTTAATACCATATTCATTAGTATTAGGCATAGAAAAGAATTGTCTTTGAGAATTATTTTTACCATATAAATCATTAACATCTTTATATAAACCTTTATTAAAATGTTGTTCAATTTCTTCTTTATTTTCTTGAATTAAACAAGCTTGTTCCTTTTTTTTATAATTACTAACATCAGTTAATAAAGTATTACCGAAAGGATTATTTTCAGTAGGTTTTAAACATTTAGAATTTTCATAATCTTCTGAAAGATCTAATTCATCTTGTTTTTTTTCTATAGTATTAAATTTATATATATATAAAGTTATTAAAGCAGTTAGAACAGGAATAATTAATAAATTATAATTTTTTTTCTTTAAAAATAAAACAAAAGTTGAAATAATAGAAAATCTTAATAAAGAATTTAATTTTTCATCATTATTCATATGACTAGAAGGAAAAAATTCAATTAATCTTTCACTATTAAAAATAATAGAAAAATCATTAAACCAAAATTCATCATTTTTTAATTTTATATTTTTAGTTTCATAAACCATATTGATAAATTATTATATAATTATCAAATATATTATTTATATTATTTTTGTAATAAATTAAAAGAAAATTTAAAAAAATGATTACGAAATTTTATTATTATATACATATTTTCAATATTATTTTCTTTTTTAGTATGATTATAATAAAAAACTCTGAGTTTACCTTTATGAATATGATTTTTTAAAATTACAAAATTAAAATTATATTTATTTTCAGTATAATAAGATGGTCTATTAATCATTTTAAATTTATTATAATTTTTTTTTAATACATTTTCATATTTTAAATTTACACCAAAACTTGCGAAATATATTTTTAATAATAATATTTTTTTTAATAAAAAATTTTTTAATATTTTTATATCTTCAATTTGATTATATTCTTCATTTATTATTAAATCATTTATACCTCTAAAAAATATCAATGATATAATTTCAAATTGTTGATTTATTGTAGTATTTATATCTAAATTTAAACATATAGAGAATTTTGGTTTAGGTTTATCTGATAATATTTGTTTTGCAATTTTATCTATTTCCATTTACTTTTTTATATCATAAAACTTTTAATTTATTTAAAAAATTAAAGTTAATATTATATAGTTATTATAATGTCAATACAATTACCAATCGGTCCACATTCTACATCATCTTTAATAAGAACAGATAGTAATTTTGAAGTAGATTATATTACTTTAAATAATTTATATTCATTAAATACAATAAATACAAATGATTTAAATGTGACAAATGTATTAAGTATATATAATGATACAAATATTCATAATAATCTTGATATTACAGGAAATCTAAATTTAATATCTGGAGATATTAATTTAAATAATAATTTAAATATATCTGGAAATTTTAATTTTAGTGGCGATTTTACACCAAATAATTTAGATGTAACAAATAATTTAAATGTAATAAATGATATAACTGGTAATAATTTAAATATATCAGGAAATTTAACAGTATCAACAGATACTATTTTAAATAATTCTTTAAAAGTAAATGGTAATAATTTAATAGTAGATAATACAAATTTAAGAGTTGGTATTAATATAACTAATCCAACAGAAGCATTAGATGTTAATGGAAATTCTAATTTAAGAAATAATTTAGTAGTTGACGGAAGTGTTTTAATAAGAGGACAAGACAATTTTAATGAAGTTAATTTTGAAAGTTTTAGTAAATGGACAGATGGTTTAGATCCCGAAACCCAAATATCATCAAAAACAAATAGAAAAGTAGGTATAGGAATGACAAATCCTACTAATTTATTAGGTGTATCAGGTTCTATAAATGCATTGGAATATTATAAAATTGAAGACGAAATTGCTTTATCAAAAAATAACATTGGAACTTGTATTACATCTTCCAATTTACAACAATTAGGTACTTTAAATAATTTAAATATTACAGGTACTACAATAATGAACGATGATTTGAATATTACTGGTAATATAGTACAAACAGGAAATTTAAATATTTCTGGAAATCATAAAATAAATAATCTTTATATAGAAAGTGATGATTTAATTAATATAACAAGTGATGTAAATATATATGATAATGATTTCAAATTAGTAAATAATTTAACAAATAAAATAAAAAGATTACCACCCCAAAGATTAAGTGGAAATATTCATGAAGTAGATGGTTATTTATATGGTAATGGTGTTTATAATTTAACAACCTCATGTCAAACAAATAGTATAATGTTATATCAAATAATGGATAATTATAATGATACATATTTTGAATCAGATTTTAAATATAATGCAACGACAGGAGTTTATGAAGGTTCAAATAGTTTTAATTCAATAGATGGAGAATATATAACATATGAAATACCTATAGCGCAAATATTAGATAATTATGAAATTAAAGTTTTTAATGCAACAATAGCAAATAATAATCCAATTGATTTTAAATTATATGGTTCGTCAGATAATACGAATTGGACATTATTATCAGATCAAAGTGATTTAGAATGGACAATAAACAATGCAGATTATACAATAAAACAATTTGATATAACAGATAATAATACATATAAATATTTTACAATAGTTATAACAAAATGTGGTGGAATAAATGAAACATCACTAAAAACTTTTGATAATTTTAAGATAGTCGAATTAATATATAATTTTGATTTAAATTATGAACATATAAATATTTATTCAACAAATGAATATGTAGGTATTGGAACAACAAATCCTCAAAGTACTTTAGATATATTAGGTGATATAAATGTAAATGGTAAATTTAAAATAGAAAATATAGATATATTTAATTCATCTTTAAAAACGAATTTAAGAGAATATCCACCAGAAAGAATAGATATAAATAAATTAATAATAAAAACAACAGGAGAAAATCATGAACAAGGTGAAATATTAAATAGTTTAAAAGGTTATGGTAATGGAACATATAATATATATTATTCTAGTATTCGTCCATTTTTTTTCCCAAATGGTTTAGGTAGTTATATATACGATAAAAGAAATGATGAAAATTATTATTATAGATCACAAGATACTTATAATACAAATACGGGGATATATGAAGGAATAAGTACATTAAATGAAATAAATGGAGAATATATTATATTAGAATTACCAAATACAATGTTATTACAAACTTATAGACTATATAATAATATATATGATTCCGAATATATGAGTCCAAATACATTTAAAATATTAGCATCAAATGATAAAATAAGTTGGGTAGAAATAGATAGTCAAACTGGTCAAAATTGGACAACAACAAATGAATATAATTTTAAAGATTATGATGTATTTACAACTATTTTATATAGTTATTATGCTATTGTTGTTACAAGAGTAGGGAATGATACAATATATGATCATAGAGATGCATTGAAAATACAAAGTTTAATATTATATGGAGTAGAATTTAATCAATATGGAGTTAATTACGATACAGGTTTATATGTAAATGGTGATATGAAAATAGATGGAGAATTAGAAGTAGCGGGAAATATGGTATTTGGAGATATGACAGTAAATCAAATGGGTATAGGAATAGCGACACCAGTAAATGGTTTATTAGAAATTAGTGGATCAAATACTAATATATTAAGTGTAACAGGTGGAACTTATCTTAGAAATTTAGGTGTTACTGAAAGTGGTTCATTTATTGGAATATCTAGTGGAAATTCCGATCATACATTTTCATTATATGCAGATGGAAAAATAGCAGGATTAGAATTTAATGCGGTGTCAGATATAAGAGTTAAAAATATTATAAATGAACGAGATATTAATGAAGATTTAAAAATAATAAAAAAAATGAATACATATGATTATAATTATATAGATAAAATAAATAATGGATATAAAGATAAAATAGGATTTATAGCTCAAGAATTAAAATCAATAAATAAAAATTTTATAAATAAATCAAAAAGATTTATACCAAATATTTATCAACAATTTAATTTAAAAAATAAAAATATAATCATAACAGATAAAAATGTAATAAAATTAAATGAAAATGATTTGATAAAAATAGAAGTGTTTTATGAAAATAAACCTAAAATTATCGAAGTAAATGTTATATCAAAAAAAGAAAATGAAATATATATAAATAATACTTTAGATATTGATATTGAAAAAGGAATATTTATTTATGGAAAATATATTGAAGATTTTTTAACAGTTGATATTAATCAAATAACAAGTGTTAATACGAATGTAATAAAACATTTATTAAGTCGAATAGAAGATTTAGAAGAATTTATCAAATATATTGGGGATAAAAAAAGAGGATGGTAATTACCACAGGTATTAAAAATCATTCATTTCAATTTGATCTTTATATAATTGATTTTTTTCAATCTCTCTTTTTAATTTTCTCATTTTTCTTCTTTCTTTTTTTCTATCATTTTTTTTCAATCTTTTAAAAAAATTTGGATTATCATATAAAGACCATATTAAAAAAGAAATAACAATAATATCAATAATTTGATTTAAATAAATTTGTTGTGAAACTAAAGCAAAATAAATATTTAATAAATTTAAGATAATAAAAATAATTCTTATAACATTACTTGTATGATATCTATTCATGGTATAAAACATTATTAAACCAAATAATAAAAAATTATCTTTATAAGTATAACATCTAAATAAACTCCATAAATCATATATTTCTGGTGTATAATCACAATAATTAGGAACTTTATAATAAATAGTTGAAATACTACTAAGACTACTATAAAATAAATAAATTGATAAAATAATAAGAACTCTTTTTAAAATTTTATATTTCATTTTCGAAAAGAAAAATATCCAAATTAATGTAATTATAAATATAGGAACATATAAATAATTCCAATCTATTACAAAAACATGGAATTTATAAAAATTTTTACTTTTTTTTATAAATGTAATATAATTATTCATAATTGAATAATTTTGACAATCAATTTGTTGAATATCATTATATCTTCTAACTAAAGTGGATAAATAAGAAGAAATGAAAAAAAATATAATACTATACCACATATATCGTTTATCAGTTTTTTTTTTACCAAAAATACATTCACTACACATTATTGTAAATATTAATTTTATATATTTAATCAATTTTATTTATGTATTAGTTCCAATCTTAGAACTAAAACCAACACCATCAATTTTTTGGATAGCTTCAGTTATTTCTAAAGTAAAACTATGATCATTATCATAAAATTCAAATAAATCACCGTCATTTTTATAAAAACGAAAATCAATATCTTTTAATTGAGGTAAAGGAGTATCAACATAAACTTGATATCCACCGATATAAGCATTAAAAATATCTGCACCAGAAGCACCGGCCATTTGAATTTTTGCAAAAATATCACTTACATCACCACTTGTTTCACCATTACCTAAAACATCAGATTGCATAAAAATATATTTTTCACCAGATAAATTCAAACTGGTATTAACTTCGGTAGTTACAATACTACCATATTCGATTGTTGCATCAGTTACGGTATCTACTTCATTTTCAATCCAAGTTTCTATAGGTTCTATGGCAACATATGGAACTGGAATTTTAAAAGTATTATCATCGACAACAGTAATTAATAAACCAGAAGGATTAGTAACTTCTTCAACAAAGGCAGATCTTAATTCTTCTTGTGCATCAGTTAATTCTTCATATACGGTTCCATTATAAGTACCACTTGTATAACCATATAAATGATCAAACATAGTTAATTTTTCATAAACAGTACTAGAAGTTTGAAATATAAAAATTTCATCACCTGTTTCCAATAAATGATCATAATTTGTTCTGACATAACTATAAATAGTAGATTCCGAAGAAGAAGTGGGTGCAAAAACTTTTTTAATAGAAATTCTAATATAACCATCAATATTAGTAAGTTGTTCATAAAGAACATAAGGTTCAACTAAACCATCAGTTATAGCTACTATTTCAGTAGTATCATCAATAATTTCCCCATCATCATCATAGGTCGTTTGTTCAAGATAACTAAAAGATTCAGTTGAATTAGTTTGATTAACATTATATTCAGTATCTGCATTAGAAAACCCCAATAATTCATAGGGGGAATCAGATTCACTAAATAATAATTTAAATGCCAAACCTTGACCAATATTAGTAGCAGTGCCACCAACATCGAGTTCAACAGAAGTTGCAGAAGAACCAATAACAATTTGATAAGAGCTAGAATCAATAATACTTGTAATAGTATGAGATGTATTCCAAAGAGTAGAATCTATGCCTCCGACTGTAATAGCACCATCAATATAAATAGTACTACCAGTAGAAAAACCATGAGCTGTTTGAGAAATAGTAACTGTAGTTTGATTACTAACACCGATACCAAAAGAAAAAGGATTAGATAAAGTTTCGTAATCAATAGAAGAAAATTTGACAATATCTGTAACAATATCAACAGATATAGTAAAATTATTATATTTACCATTAACTCTTTTAACAGCATTCATAGCATTTTGAATTAAAGTTTGTAAAGTAGTAGCAGAATAATTTCCAGGAGTTAAAGCAACCGAATAAGAAGTATCGTCGCCATCTTCTTCGACTATCCAAGTAATGACATTATTTTTTAAACTAGTAGGAGTACTACGAATTAATTGTTGCGGATTTGGAAATTCTGTACTTTTTAATTTAATTGCTACAACATTAGTATATTCTTTTTTGAGATGGATTTTATAATAATTGGGTTCAGTATAAATAGTTGCATCTCTATCTCTACTATCAATATAAACTAAATGTCTTTTTTCAACAACAAATCTTTGAAATTCTTTTTTTTGTTTAGGTGGTGCAATAGTCATACCCATACTCATATGTTGTGTTTTTTTTTTACTTTTTTGTTTTTTAAATGTTTTTTCCTTATCTGAATATTTAATATTTAATGGAATTTCATGACGAAGTAAATCTTGATCAATATCATTTTCTTCATTAATATCATCATAATCTAAATCTTGATTTTCCATAAATTGTCTAAATTCTTCTTGTTCTTTTAAATATTCAGGAATATTATCTTGAACAGTATGAACATTTTTATTGATAAATCTTTTATTTAATAAATATTCTTCGTCCATAAGTAATATATATATATAATATTATGTTTTTAATTAAATTAAAAAAAATATATAAATATATTATGAATTGTATAAAAAAATATTTGCCAGAAAATTTAGATGAAATAAAATATAATAAAGTAATAATAAATGATTTAATGAAAATACAAAATGATAACTTATATAATTTTATTATAAGTGGAGATTATGGAATAGGAAAAACTTTAATAAAAAAATTATATTTAAAATTTTTAAAAAAAAAAAATATAAAAATTTTTGAATTAAATTTATATGAAGATTTGAAAAAAAATGTAAAAATAAAAGAAAAAATAACAAATATATTAAAAATAGTTCAAACAAAAATATTAATAATAGATAATTATGAGAAATTAAATATCGATCAACAATATTTTTTAAAAAGTTTAATAAAAAAAAAAAAAAATTTATTTATATTTATTTTTATAAATAATATAGATAATTTAATAGAACAATTTCATAGTTTATTTATTATTTTTAAATTAAAAAATTTAAATTATAATGAAAAAAATGAATATATTAAAAATATATTAAAAAAAGAAAAAATAAAAATTAATAAAAAAATAATTTATGATGTATGTATTAATTCAAATAATTTTTATGATTTAAATAAAAATTTATCATATATTTTAATTTATCGTAATTATAAATATGATTATGAAATTTTTAATAATTTTAATAATTATCATAATAAAAAAATAATAATAAAAATATTAAAGTATTGTAAAAAAGGAGAAATATATGAAGTAATAGAATATATAGATGAATTAATAAAAGATGGTTATTCAATAAATAATATATTAAATTTTTTTATAAATGAAATATTATTAATAAAAGATATAGAATATATTGAAATAATAAAAATAATTCAAAATATATTAGAAAATGAAATATATACTGAAAATAATAATTATACATATAATCAATTATTATGTTTTCTAGCTAAATTATGTACGAATAAAACATAATTTTATATAAGCAATATTCATTTTAATATAAATAAAATTAGTGCATCTTTTTATATAATATTTAAAACCTTTACCAATTTTACTTATATTATCTAATTTTGTATAATCTTCATCTAATACTAATAAAATTCTTTTATTATTAATTCTATGAATACTACTAATATTTAAAGATTCTTTAGAATAATCTTTTAATTTATCATAATTTAATCTAATAGTATTACAAAAACTATAATTATCATAAATATATAAATGAAAATTGTATTCTTTTATTAATTTATAATGAAAAGTATCTAAATGAAATATCATTTCTTTTAAATTAATATTATTTTTTAATTCAACTTTTTTTTTATTTTTTTGATATAAAATCTTTTGATAAATTAAATTTAATTCATCGAAATATTCCATTTCATTTTTAAATTCAATAATAATATTTATGCAATCATCTATTAAATAAGGAGATAATTGTTCTCGAAAAGCAAATCTATTCATATATTATAATTTAATTTATTAATAATAATAAATTTTATAATTTTGTAAAACCTTAAAATCATTTATTAATTTTTTCGTTATTCCTTTATTTATAGGTGTATTCATAAAATTTATAAATTTTTTATATAATTTTTTTTTTATTTTTTTTTCTTCATTAATTTTTATATATTTATTTATAAAGTTTAAATGTTTTTTATATATTATTAAATTATCAAATGATTCTTCTAAATTTTTTGATGTTATATTATTATAATTTTCTTCAAAATCTTTAATATTATCAATAATATTTAATTGATTTTGATAATTTTGAATAATTTTTAAAAATTTTTTACAAATAATAAAGTTATTTTTAGAACCGAAATCCGTATTTTGATTAAATTTTTGAATATATTCATTTATATTTTTGTCACATTTCATTTTAATTTTATTTTTATTTTTAAATAAATGAATATATTTATCCCAAGTATATTTTTTATTATATTTTTCTAAAACTTTATAATTTTCTAATTTAAATTCAATTTCACAATCTAATAATTTAATTTTAAAATTTTCATTACAAATTTTTTGAAAATCTTCTAATTTAGTAATATAATTTTGATTAAAATAAAAACCATTTGGTTTATTTTTCAAAATATATTCATATATATTATTATTTAATTGTTCTAATTGATCATTAATAGTATTATTTAATTTTTCATATTTTTTATTTTCATAATCTAAATGTAATTTAATTTTATGATCTAATATATTTTTTTCCATAGATATTTCGAGTGCCAAAGATGTAGGAGTTGAAGTTTTTAAATCACATACTGAATCACAAATTGTATAATCGTTTTCGTGTCCAATAGCACAATAAACAGGAGTAGAACATCTATAAATTCTTTCAATTAATTTTTCATTATTAAATTCATTAAGGTCTAAGAAAGAACCACCGCCACGAGTAATTAAAATAATATCAACATTATTTTCAAATTTATCAATAGAGTTAATAATACTAGAAACACAGTTGATACCTTGAACATTAACATTGGATAAATAAATATCACCAAAAAATAATCTATTACTAATAGTCTTTTTAAAATCATTAATTGCTTCACCTTCTAATGAAGTTATTAAAGCGATTTTTTTAATATTTTTTTTATTTAAAATATTATTTTTTTTAAAATAACCTAAATCTTTATATTTTTTAATTTTTTTTTTTAATAAATTTTCTAATGTTTCTTTTTTTTGTATTCTAAAACAACATAAATTATAACGATTTTGAGGAGCATAAAAATTAAATTTTCCATGAACAATTATAACATCACCAACAACTAATTCATAATTATATTTTTCTTTTGTTCCTCTCCAAATTACACTATTTATTACACAATTTTCATTCATATCTTTTAATGTAAACCATATATGACCTTTATCAGTAACGCTAAAAACTTCGCCTTGAACTTTATAATTATAATTTAAATTATTTTTAAAAACATTTTTAATCATATTTGTTAACTGTTGTACCGATATTATATTATCCATAATAATATTATATATTTTCATATCATAAAATTATTAATTTATTTTTAAAATTTATTAAAATAAAATAATAAAATAACAAATATGGCTTCAAATAACGATGTTGAAATGAATGAATACGGAAAACAAAGATATTTTGATAAATATTATGAAGGTAATAAACATTCTAATGAAAGTAATAATTGTTGTGTAAAATGTATTAAAAAATGTACAAAAAAAATTTTTCATCAAATATTAAAACTTTTTATTTTTACAGCAATTTTAGGAGGTTTAGTTTATGGAGTTTATTGGGGTTCATCAGAAATTATTGCTTTAAATGATTTTAATCAAGTAGAAGAGGGATGTACTATTGATTCGTTTGTAGGTTCAGTAACCGGTACAGCATGTACACAATGTAATTGTGAATATTTATATAATCCATGGACATTATCACGATCAAAACATTGTAGTGATTGTAATGATGTTAAATATAATTATTTGGTTACAGCAGAACATTGTGGTGATGAAAAATTAAAATTAGATAATGATTATTATGATGATTTAGCTTGCGGAAATCCAGTTAAAGTAATTGGACAATCTTATAATTGTTATTTATATGCTGATTGTCGTGGTCAATATTCATTCGATACAATGTATGCTGATCAAAATCAATTAATTTTACCAATTATTAGTATTGTAGTATGTAGTATTTTATTAATTTTAACATGTTTAATAAGATGTTTATGTTGTTAATAATTAAAATTGAATAAGATATTTATATTAAATATGTATGAATTAATTCAAAAAGATATTATAATCGAAATGAAATTATCTTTAAATGAATTAATAAATAAAGATGAAACAATAAATAAAAAATTAAAAAAAATAGTAGGAAAGAATTATAAAAATAATAATGGTTATTTAAAAAAAATTAATTATATTGAAAAAATTGAAACAACAAAAATATGTAAAAATGATTTTACAGGAGATATTATTTGTACAATTTTTTTGAATGTATCTTTTATTAATCCTCAAATAGGTGAAATTATTGATTGTACAATAAAAGAAAACAATAATATATATATTGCTATAAATGATATATTGAAAATAGCAATTATTGATAAAAATTTAAAATTAAATATTGGTCAAAAAGTAATAATAAAAATCTTAGCAAAACAAATGAAATATAATTTAAATTATATTAATATTGTGGGAGAAATTAATAAACCAAATTAAAAATATAAATTTATAAATATATTATAATAAAATGTTTTTTACTTATAATGATAAAGAATCTTTGAAAAAAAAAATAGAAAAATTAAATAATTTACAATCAATTTATATTTATAATATTTTAAAAAAAAATAATGAAAAATTTACAATCAATGATAATGGATTATTTTTTGATTTATTAGATATATCAAATAAATCACTTGAAGAAATAGTATGTTTTTTAGAAAAAAAATAAACTTTGCGAATTACGATTTTTATTTTAATATAATATAATAAAATAAAAATATCAAATATTTATATATTATTTATGGATAAACAAATAAAAGAAATGAAAAAAATGAATGAAAAAAAGAAATTAAAACAACAAAATAAATTAGATAGTATGTCTAAAGATTTTTTAGCTGATAAAAATAAAGGCATATATAATTATATTAAAAAAATAGATAAACACGATATAATATTATATATAATTATATTTTTTACAGTATTGTATATTTTAAATAAATATAATTTTGATACTAATCATTTAGCAATGTTATTATTCACATTATCAATTATTTATTATATAAATGATATGAAAAATGTAACTGGAAAATCAAGAATGAAAGAAATTCAAATGAAATTATTAACTATATATCCAAAACCTAAATATTTTTATATGGATTCCGGTATTATAGAATTAATCTTTTCTTTAAAAGAATATAGAACATATAATGAAGTTATTTTTGAAAAATTAATTTTACAAATAGATTTCTTTTTAAAAATTGTTTCGATTTTAGAAAAATTTCCAATAGATTCTTTTCAATTATTAGAAAATTTAAAAAGAAGAAAAAAAGAAATTTTAAATATATTACATTCTATGATTGTAACAATACCCCCTTCTGTTGAAACTGAAGTAAAATTAGATAAGGCGCTTAAATCTTTACAATATATATTAACTTATCATTATGAAAGATTAAGAAATCAATCAAATGAAATATTTTTAAAAAAAAAACCAAATATAAATAATA
>Ga0315334_10000442_pt1 | contig 25440 bp, 19 predicted proteins | sample M150034915metaG_FD_205555 | JGI IMG/M metagenome (GOLD analysis project Ga0315334, IMG submission 205555) | Ammonia-oxidizing marine archaeal communities from Monterey Bay, California, United States - M1 500m 34915 | ecosystem: Environmental > Aquatic > Marine > Intertidal zone | place: USA... | reverse complement strand
CTGTTACTGCCAAGCCACTTCCGTTTACCGTGCTCCATGAATAAGTATACGCAGGGGAACCATCCGCTACAGTAAGATCTATCGAACCATCGTTCAATCCATCACACGAGATATTATCTCCTGATGGATATGCATTTGCTGTAATTGTTTCTGTAAGTGCTGTGGGCTCTGTTAACGTATAGGATTGAATGATGTGACAGCCCCCACTATCTGTTGCTACCAAAGTATATGTTCCAGCTGAAAGACCGCTTTGATCTTCATCCGTTATAATAAATCCGCTTCCGTCCACTGTGCTCCATGCAAATGAATATGCCTGGGTACCACCAATTACTGTTATATCAATAGACCCATCATTGAATCCATTGCACGAGATATTGTAACCATTGTAATCCGAAAATGTAGTATCCACTAATTCATATATCAATGGTTCCGTAATTGTTGTTTGGATTGAGTCGGTACAACCAATCGAATCCGTTACAACTACTTGGTAGACATTAGGAGATAATCCTGAAATATCTTCTGTGCTTGCAGAATTAGACCAAGAAAAAGTAAAAGGAGATGGCCCTCCTTGAACGTCTACATCTATGCTGCCATCAATAAGACCGTTACATGAAACATTTTCCTGTGTTAAACTAAGGGTTGCCGTAAATTGTGTCAGTGTTATAAGAACAGTATCAATATCTCCTGGGCAGGAAAAATTATTTGTCGACATTAAATAAAGCTCAGCAAATCCCGCACTTATTTCACTAAGACTAGGAGTATACACTCCGTTCAAATCGGTGTCCGATGTATTAAAAGTGCCTGAATAATTTGTCCATACACCTGTTCCAGTAACAGCAGAAGACCCATTTAAAGTAATTGAAGGAGCTGGTGTACCGCAAATTGTAACATCCGGTCCGGCATCAATAATTATATCACTTGAATATTCAGTTACAAAAACGGTATCATAACCCACCGGGCATCCTGTTCCATCGCTAATTATTACGCTATACTCTCCACCCAAAGTAACAATAACAGATTGCGTGGTAGCACCATCGATTAATGGATCAACGAGTGTTGACCATTGAAAAAAGTAAGGAGCAGTCCCGCCAATTGGATTTGCTGTTAACGTATCAGAAATTCCACCACTACAAACTGACGGAGCATTCGGTTGTATTTCTACATAAAGTGTTGGATAAATATTAACTGTTACAGTATCACACCAAGTTTCAGAAGTACAAAACCCTGTAACTGTTCCACAAACTTCGTACATTATTAAAGCAGGCGCACCGAATCCTGGTGTAACAACTACTGTATCATACCCTGGAAAAGGAATACCATTCGACCCAACATCAACTCCAGTAATATCACTAAGTAATCCATTATAATCAGAATAAACACCAGGAAAAATACTGTTCCAAACAATGGAGTCGGCCACTAAACCCGAAACGGAAAGAGTATCCGTACAACCATCAGCCGTAATTACATCCCCGGCGGTTGATGGTGATGGAATTGACTCGATTGAATAACAATTATCATTGTTGCCTGGCTTACAAAAAGTAAGAACAAAGGGTCCACTACCATTCAAACAGATCGGTGTGCCAACCGAAGTTAAAGGGCCACAATCTAATTGATAAAAAAGAGATCCGCTAGGTGCTGCACCGCAACCACCAGGTATGGTGAAATTAATTCCTGTTGCTCCGGGCGCCAGGGTTAAACTGAACTGAACACAATTATTGTCTGTACCACAGCAATCCCCTTCTCTTGTCTGAGGTGGACTCGTCCATGTACTATCCGAATTCGCTGACAGGTCAACAACAAAAGTCGTTGTTCCTCCCTGACAATTAAGGGTATCGGCAACTGTAGAATATTGACCAAAGGAATTCGTACTATAGATAAAAAGGAATAGTACTGTCGAAATGAGCCCGGTCAGAACTCTCTTTGCAAATAAAACCTTATGTAATTCGAAATTGTACATAGTATTAAGTGTTTGTCTTGTTAGTATCTGAACGTAAAGATTGTTCTTTAAGTTGTTGTATTTCAGTGCAATCTTCCCAACGTGATGATATGTCCATTTAACGGGAATAGAACCTAACTCTATAGCTGTAAATCAAGATAAATGCTGAAACAGGCAGTCGGGTAATCAACCTCGTCTGGGTATAAAAATAGATCGGGAAAGCATGATTGACCCTATTTTTTCGTTGGGAAACGCAAACAGAATCAAACAACCATAATATGCTCCATTAGGAAACTTGTCGTAGGATAAATATAACCTACGTGTAATCTTTGTTGGGAATCTAATTAATAAAATATTATGAAACCTATAATCATTACCGCGTTAACATTCTTAATGACTTTTGTTTCCTTCGCTTCAATTGAGAAGAAAACATATTATTTCAGAGAAAATTCTGTGCGTTTTACTGAAGCGTCATTAGATGAGCTTCTTCATTTCAAATTCAACACAATGACACAGGGTGCTAAATTAGTTGAGATCAAAATTTTCTCGGAGCTAAAAGAAAGTGGTAATGCTACACAAGAATTATCAGAATTTCGCCTGGATTATATTTTAAATTTACTTGTATTAAAGCAAAATCCTTTAACGGTATATCTGCATAAAGCGAATAAAATCAACGAAAACTATAATCCAGGGAATTGGAATCGAGTTGACATTTACTACAGGGTTGAAAAAACGTGTCCCATACAGCCTAATAATAGCGCAGAAGATGGTATTGCATTAAGCAAGAACGGGAACTTATCACCGATTAATCTTCAAGAAACTTCTATAAAGGTAAAAAGGGAACTTCTGGTTTTACCTATATTATTTGAAGGAGGGACAAGTACAGTTACAGAAGACACAAAGATCTATCTGGTTAATTTAAGAGATACTTTAAAACAACACCCTGAGCTGAATGCACATCTAATGGGCCACGTTTGTTGCGGAAATAAAATGAGTATTAGCAGAAAACGAGCTAAGGCGGTATATAACTATTTAGTGAAAAATGACATTGACAATAACAGAATTACTTTTAAAGGTTATAGTAACACAATCCCATTAGTATATCCTGAACGCACGAGTAAGGACAGAAGTGCAAACAGAAGAGTTGACGTACTTTTTTATACCGAACAAGAAGATTTGAACAAAGCATTAATTTCAGACTTGCATTAATCGCGTAACAATAATCCGAAATGGCCCCAAATTGTCGCCGTTTTTGATTTTTCTTTGAATTGCCTAAAAGAGATCTTAGCTAAGATCTCTTTTTCTATTCTCAATCTGGGTAAATTATCAACCTCTAAATCGTGTTTTTATCGAGATAATGAGTGGGGTCTTTTTTGAATTATACATTTACTTTTCTATTTTTAGATTGGCGAAACAATTATGACGGACACACAGAAACAATATAATATACTGGTTGTAGAGGATGACTTTTTTATTAGAAACTCTTTAGTCGATTTATTGGAAACATGTGGATATAACGTGTCAGAGGCTGAAAATGGGGTTCAGGGCTACAAGTCAATCGAAGAATCAACACCCGATATTATTATTTCAGATGTCATGATGCCCAAAATGGATGGTTTTGAGTTGTTAAAAAAAATTCGAGATAACGCCAAAATTCAATGGGTACCTGTTATCATGGTGACAGCAAAAGTTGATTTAGAATCAAAGCTTCAAGGACTGGAAATGGGAGCAGACGATTACATTACAAAACCGTTTGAATTTCGAGAATTACAATTGAAAATCCGTCGATTACTTCGCAAAGAAAAAAGATTCAATGAACAGCTGGAGTTAGAACCAAACGAACAGGCCATTTCTTCAAGTGATCAGATTTTTTTGAAGAAATTAAAATTTATACTCGAAGAAAATATAGGGGACTCAAAGCTCCCAGTCGAATTTATTGCAAACCAACTATACATGAGCCCTTCTACTTTACAAAGAAGAGTGAAAAAATTAACCGGGAAACCGACCGTGCAATTAATAAAGGAATACAAGTTGAAAAAGGCAAAAGAAATGATCCGGGCCAATTATGGAACTTTATCTGAGATTGCTTTCAAATCAGGATTTAATAGCCTCGCCTATTTTTCAACATCGTACAAAGATTTTTTCGGTGAAACCCCCAAAGAACACTTGCCTAAATAATACCGCGCAATTCGTATAATTCGCACAATATCAAGTTACTTTTTCATTTTTTGAGCAATTATTTTCATTTTTAGGTCAATTCACCTATTAATCCTTTCAATTGTGCTTAAATAGTAACATATTGACACTATCAATCAGACAAATAATAATTACATAAAGTAATATTGTTTGAGAATTTAACCTCCTATGTATAAATACTGCTTCAGCCTATAGTCCTATCTGACTTATAATTTAAATCGATTCCGATAAATAATTTGGTTTCGGTCGATTACAAAATTTGGATACGATGTCAAAAGGACAAAAGTCAATTAGCGAATTTAACAGCAACAATGATGATTTATCATTTGTTCTGGATGCTCTTAACGAAATAATTTTTGTTTTCGAAGTAAATGCTGATGACCCTAAATTGAGCTCCTTATCTTTTGTCAGCCCTGAAATAAAACAATTAATCGGATACACAGCCAAAGAGCTTACCATGGATCCTTCAAAGTGGTTGAATGCTGTTCATTCTGAAGATGAAAATAATTATTCAGAAGGCTTTGATAAAGCAATTAATGGTAACAACACACGTAGAACATATCGCATTAAGCACAAAACAAGTAAGAAATACATTTTTTTAGAGGATCAACTAGCTCCGAAATTAAACACCGACAAAAAGGTCACCCACGTAATTGGTATAATTAGAGAATTAGATGAATCAACAAGCTCGGAAAAGGGGAAAACAAAATTCAACAAGCACGCATCATCCTCATCTGATTTAGTATGCAGAACAAATCAACAAGGATATTTCGTTTCAATAAACGATGTGTTTGGTTCTGTTTTAGGTTTTGCAGAAGATGTAATTCTGGAAAGGCCAATCCTATCATTTGTGCATCCAGATGATATGGAACAAACAATGAATGAATTGAAAAAAATGGAAAATGGTGCGCCCATAATAATGTTTGAAAACCGATTCAGATGTGAGAGTGGGGAATACCGATCTTTTATGTGGTGCTTTGCTCCAGATAAGAATTCCGGAATGTACTATGCCACTGCAAAAGATATTACCAAAACAACCCAAAGTAAAGAAGTACAAACTTCTAACAATGCGCCGGAAGATACTGTAATAAAAATGGATGGAGAGGGTAACATCATTGATGTGCAGGTTTCTTCAGAAGATAAACTCATTCCTTTTAAATCATATAAAAACATTAAAGACATCTTAAATATTAAGGAGGGAAAAGAAAGTCTTACCCGCATCAAAGACGTGTTAATAAATGACGAGGTTTCTGTTTTCTCTCACCAGATATTGTTCAAAGACAAACTATATTATTTTGAAGGTCGTTTAATAAAAACGAATGAAAATGAGGTAGAATCCATATTACGAAATGTAACGCCTAGAAAACATGCAGAATTACTCAATGACATTTTACTGCATATTACCGAAACATCCGGACGCTCAGACATGTCAATACTGGGCTTTTGCAAGGAAATACAAATTCAACTTTCAAGGTTAATGCCAGTAGAAGATCTTTTTGTATCCCAGACAGTTGGATCTGATTCCATACAATTTGTTCAGCTTAATGAAACGGCACCTGATAGCCCAAATCAGATGACCACAAGAAAAAGGGGTAATGGATTAACGGATTACATCTTAAAATCATGCCAGCCATTAATACTTAAAGGAGAACAAATCGAGGACTTTCAAAAAAAGAACGGTCTTGACACCTATATTGGTTCTGCTTCTAAATGTTGGATGGGTGTTCCTCTTTTATCTTCTGAAAACACTATTGGAGTACTTGCTTGTCAATCCTATTCAGACACAAATGCGTATGATGAGACACACCTCGAGATACTTTCAGCAATAGGCAGACAAATCGTTTCATGGATCGAACAGAATAATTCAAAACAAGATCAATCATCTTTGGTTAATGTATTTGAAAACTCGTATAATGAAATATATATTTTTGGATCCGAGTCTCTGAAATTCAATTACGCAAATAAAGGTGCTCGAGAAAACCTGGGATACACCAAAGAGGATATAAGTGATTTATACCCATCGGACATCATTGATGAATTTAATAAAGAAGAATTCGCTAAGATAATTGCTCCTTTGCGAACCGGCGAACTCTCATTTCTTAAATTCCAATCCAAACTACACAGAAAAGACGGAACAAGTTACCCGGTTGAAATACACATTCAAAAGTGTATTTATAATGGTCAAAATGCCTTTTCTGCAATTATGTTAGATATTTCGGCCCAAAAAACAACTTCCGCCGGTCGCGATATTCGACTTGTTGATACAATAAATCAGGCATCTTTAGAGAATGTTGACTTTAAAACTCTGGGCAAAAAAGTATTGGAGGTTCATAATGAAATTCTTCCACTTGAAATGGGAAGGTTCTATTCTCAAGATCAATTGAGTGGAACTGTTTCCGATGTGGCTAGCTGGATCAAAAAGGATTTAGCTGTGGAACTAAAAAATAAAACAGGCATTGATATAAATCAGGTCATCCCGGATTTATCTAGTGATTCATCATTGCTCAATTCTCTAAAAGAGGGGAAAACACTTGTTTTTCAAGACGAATTAGCAATTAACAAAGTTTTACAAGAGCACGAACAATCCCCTGAATTAAAGAAAAATTCATCTGAAATTTCGCGAATTTTAAACTTGAAAACCTACATCATCATTCCTTATTTAGCCGACAACAGACTTTACGGGTTAATGACCCTGGCCTCAAGCGTTCAAATAAGTCAAAATGAAATAGAACAAATAGAGCATTTGAACAATCAAATCATTGCTACAATAATTAAAACAAGAATAATTGAAGAAATTAAAGAACAGCAAAAATTAGCCGACACTATATTGCAAAATTTACCCGTTGATATAAGTGTTTTTGATAACCGTCAAAATTATTTGTACTTAAATCCAAAAGCAATCCCTGATAATGAATCCAGGAATTTCATGATCGGTAAAACATATTATGATTATTGCGATTATATGGGAATTGATGCTTCACTGGCCGATGAAAGAAAAGAATATTTCCTGGAAGCTATTAAATCAAACTGCTCTGTTCAATGGGTAGATCAGAAAAAAGACAATAATGGCTTAGAAAAACACATATTACGTCGGTTTCATCCATATTATTTGGATGGAAAAATAAATCAGGTCATCAGTTATGGTGTTGATATAACGGACAAACAAAGAACTCAAAATCTATTAGAGGCGATTGCTGATTTACAAAAAAAGTTTATTCAAAACGAAACAGAACAAGGAATTTTTGAATTGATTATCAGAGCAATTATTGATGTTACTGAAAGTAAGTTTGGATTCATCTGTGAAATAGATAATGAAAGCACTCAAAAAATGAGCTCTAGCATTCGTGCTACAGTAAATATGAGCTGGAACGATGAAATCAATGAATTCTATGACACAGGCCTAAAGCAAACAAAACAATATTCAGGACCAAATGGCTTATTAAAGAAGATAGTGAAAGCCGGAAAACCACTTATCTACAACAAAGATGAAAATGACTTAAGTAGAGGGGATCTGCCTTCTGAACATCCGACAATGGACTCATTTGCTGCAATCCCAATAATTGCAGGAAAAAATGTTATCGGATTTGTTGGAGTAGCCAACAGACCGGGCGGCTATGACGAGAATTTAATAAATGAAATGTTCGCCTTTAGTACAAATACTGCAGCATTAATTATTTCTTATAAAAACAATCAGGACAGAATTCATGCTGAAGAACAAAATAGACGCCTTGCCGATATCGTTTCGATTTCAAACGATGCAATAATTAGTTCGGACAACCATGGAAATGTTATCAGTTGGAACACCGGAGCCCAAAATTTGTTTGGATTTACACGCGAAGAAACATACGAACAACCTTTGGAAATGTTTATCTCGAGTCAGCTCGGAGAAAACCAATCTATGGTTGAGAAAATTCTAGCTGGAGAATTTATTGAGAATGTCGAATGCACTATGATAAAAAAAGGGGGCGATAAAATCAGTGTGATGCTTTCGAGTTTTTCATTATCGGATGATGAGGGGAATGAAAAGGGAACGTCTATAATAATCAGAGATATCAGTGCCCAAAAGGAAAATGAAATTCAAAGAAACGAATTTACAAAGAATCTGGAGAAAAAGGTCGAACAGCGCACACTTGAGCTGACAAATAGTCAAATACAGCTTAAATTGGCACTTGAGAAAGAAAAAGAGCTGGGCGAGTTGAAATCCAGATTCGTTGCTACTGCTTCACATCAATTTCGAACCCCAATGTCTGTGATACAATCAAACGCGGAACTCTTTAAACTAATAACTAAAAACAGTGATGCTGAAGTACGATCTAAGTTGGATAGGGTTTCGAATAGAATTCAAGTCGAAATAAAAAGAATGGTTAGCCTGATGGATGACATCTTAATTCTAGGGAAAATCAACGCGGGAACGAGTATGCATCTTGAATACGAATCGATAGATATTGTTTCTTTTTCCCAGAGCTTGATTGATGGGTTCCAAGACGTTTCAACGGATAAACGAACGATAAAACTTGAGGTTTCAGGTAAAGAGAAAAGAATATCATTGGATAAGAATTTGATGGGCCATGCACTTAATAATCTTTTGTCAAATGCCCTTAAATATTCTGCCGATGAGGATCAAGATCCGTGTATTTCCATAAAGTTTGAAAAAGAAAAACTAATAATGAATATTAGTGATGGAGGCATTGGAATTCCCGAAGATGAGATTCCAAATCTTTTTCAGCCCTTTCATCGAGCAAACAATGTTGGTGATGTTCCGGGAACAGGTCTTGGTCTGGCTATCGTGAAAGAATACATTGAAATCCACCAAGGAGAGATATCGGCTAAGAGTGAACTGAATATAGGCACGACGTTTACCATTTCTCTTCCATACACATCAAATGAAACCGAATAAACTCTAATAAAAGCCAATGAATATAATTGTAGCTTAAATGACACGTGTTTTATATCTCAAGCTGCACAATAACTCATTTTAGTTCTACAATTTAACTTCCAAATGCTGCAATTTATTATGATAATTAATAAATTGTACCTATTTAAACACAAGAAGTGGAGCTAGTTGTTTTTGGATTCTTTCATTCGATACTTTGATCTCGCTCTTAGATATGGAAAAACACGATCCAATAACTATTACGCAACAGAAATTTGAGACGAAGTTGTCGGAAACTGTCTCTGAACTTGATCGGCTTGTGCTGATTATAAAATTTTGCCAGAATAATTATAATACCATTCACAAGAATTCTTACAAATACGCACTGGAAGGCTTGAAAATTTGTGCGAAACATAAATTACCCACAGAAACAGCAGTATTAGAGACATATATTTCCTTTTATCAATGGCACAACATGGAGGAGGTAAGCCTTAATAAATTGGCGAACACAACCATTCCTAAACTGTTAAAGAACCGGTTCTACCGAGAATTTGGTTTGGCCGTTATTATTTTATGCCTCACAGAATGGGCAAAAGGCAATCAAGAAAATGCTTTCAATATTATTAATAAAGCCCTTGATGATCTTAAATACAAAAAAAACAAGAAATCTGCGATAATTAGATTGCACTGGGCATTGGGTGTCTTTTATTTTGACCTGGATGAAATAGGACAATCAAAACATCATTTTAACCTAAGCAGTCAGTATTCAAAAAATGAAACCGATTTAAGTTTGATTTTATATGTGAAGCTTGGTTTAGCAGGTATCTATAAAAAGGAATCTCGAATCCAGAAAACAACCAAACTTTTAAACGAGATTTTGGAGACTAGTGTGAAGGAAAACATTTGGATGACCGAAGCAAGGTGCTATTTTGAATTAGGGAATATACAACTTCTTATTGGCAACAAATTGAAGGCATATGAAATGATAAATGAAAGTTACATTGTCCGCAAAAAAAATAATGCTGAACCGGCTATGGTAACTTCTCTAATTTCATTGGCTGAAATCAGTTTGGATGTCGCCGACTACAATGATGCTGAAAACTTACTGCAAAAGGCAGTAATTATTTGCAACCAGCAAAAGCTCAAGCCAAAATTAGCCAAAACGTACCTGATATTGGCTAAAATTGAAGAGGCCAGAAATAATTTCAAATTATCTTATAATTATTTAAAGAAAAATCAAGCATTAGAAAAGGAAATCAGTAAAAGTGAGAAGGATGAGAGAAATAAATTCTTAAAATTAAACTATAAAGCTAAAAAAGCGCAAAAGGAATCCCGATCTCAGAAATTAATTAATTCTAAGCTCGAGGAATCACTTACTAAAGAAAAAGAACTTAACGAATTGAAATCTCATTTTGTTGCCACCGCATCACATCAATTCAGAACACCCTTGGCCATTATCAAATCCAATACAGAACTATTCAAATTAATCACGAAAAACAGTGATTTAAAATTAAAGCCCGAATTGGAAAAGGCCTCTGCGCGAATTGAAAAAGAAATTGAGAGAATGGTTAACCTAATGGATGATATTTTAATTCTGGGGAAAATTAATGCAGGCCGGTCCCTGGATTTAGATCTAGAGGCGACGGATATTATTGAGTTTTGCCAAAATATTACGTACAGCTTCAATAATCTCTTAAAAGAAAAAGAGAAGATCTCATTTACTTACTCAGGAAAAGCAAAAAAAATAATTATTGATCAACCTTTAATAGGTCATGCTTTAAATAACCTTATATCTAATGCAATTAAATATTCGCCAGCGGGAAATGTAATACTCGATGTGTTATTTGAAAATAAAACAATTATTATAAAAATTGCGGATACGGGAATCGGAATTCCCAAACAGGAAATCCCTGATCTGTTTCAGCCATTTCACCGGGCAACAAATGTAGGTGCTATTTCAGGGACTGGTTTAGGCCTTGTCATCGTAAAAGAGTATATCGAGCTCCACGGAGGTGAAATAACGGTAAAGAGTGTTTTGAACAAAGGTTCTACATTCACGATCATTCTTCCTTATAGCCCTGAAGTTTAAACAATGTACTGAACTCCAATTTACCATTGAGTTAAGGACTCTTTAAACGAGCACAAAAATGTCAAAGGAACGTCTCTTTTTTTGTTGAATTTAAATAGTACCTTTATGTTTTACTAATTAAACATGCTACTTGTTCTGGTTATCAAAAGTAACTATTTTCTAGATTCAGCACCTTAGTTGCCTAGTTTTAAAGCAAGATCAATGAATGCCATTAATGAAATAAAAACAGATGTCGATGAATAAAATATTAATCATTGAAGACGAAGTTGACCTTAGGGATACTATTGCTGCAATTCTCACAATTAGCGATTTTGACGTTTGTACTGCTCACGATGGCAAAAGTGGTATTGACATGGTCATGAAAGAAAATCCAGATCTTATAATTTGCGATGTAAACATGCCCGTTATGAGTGGCTTCGATGTATTAATTAATTTGAAAAGCAAATTCGCTGAAAACGATATGCCACTATTTTTATTTCTCACAGCAAGTGTTCAGGAAGACGATATTGCCAAAGGAATGAAGCTGGGCGCCAATGATTATATAATGAAACCATTCGATGTTGATGGCTTAATTGGTGCAATAAATAAGAATTTAGAACGGAGCGCACTCATCAAAAAATAATAATTATAAAAGTGCTGTTCATTAATGGGAGCCCCGCGGTATAAAGCTACAGGATAAAATAAAGTGTTTTCCCGGTTCCTTATTCTCTTTCATCCGCTCGTAAATTCGAGCATATGCCTGCAACCCTATTTCTGAAATTGGTTGCCGTAATGCAGAAATCGGGGGGGTCATAAATTCAAAAGACTCATTATCGTCAAAGGAAATTAATCGGACATCCTGCGGCACGGAAACACCTGCATTGTTCAAGGCGGCCAAGGTATACAAAGCACTATTACTGTTAAGGGAAATAAAAGAGTCCGTTCCATTTCTGATGGTTTCGGCGATCACCTCATTAATTTCTTTCTGATTATCGGGGAGGTCCAGATACGTAAAATCTATTTTTTCTCTCTCGCATTCTAATTTAGCCCCTAATATTCGATCCTGAATAGTTGAAACATAAGATGGTGAGGGAACCAAGGCAGTAAGCTTTTTCGGTTTGATCGAAAAAGAATGGACCAAATTCTCGGCCTCCTTTACATTATCCAGCCCCACAAAATCAGCATTTTCGTCCCCCGGCCTGTCGGTGAATACGACTGGAATATGTGTTTCCAATAAAATTGGAATTAAAGCGGTAATATTATTGCTTGGTGCAATTATCATTCCGTCAATACTGCGCTGGATCAATTCGCGCATCAAGATTTTTTCCAATTCGGTGTCATCGTTTGTGTTTACGATAAATGTATTGTACCCTGAATGATACAAATTCTCCTGAATCGTTTTACAAATTTCGGCATAAAATGGCGTTGAAATATCGGGCAATACCAGACCAATCGTCTTTGTTTCTCCCTGCCTCAAACTTTTTGCAAAAAAATTAGGGACATACAATAATTCCTTGGCCTTTTGCTTTATCAGCTTTTGTTTTTCAGAACTAATATTAAACTGATCCCCTTTGCCATTAAGCACAAATGATACCGTGGCCTTGGAAACATTTAAGGCCTTTGCAATATCGTTGAGTGAAGTTCTTTTTGTCTTCATATTTTAGTCTTCACTTTGGTAGTTTTGATACCATCTTTTCGTACTCGATCTTGTACTCATTCTTCCCCTGACAACCACTCGTTATTGCGGTGTTATGAAAATGCTCAACACGATTTCCCGGATCAGGGTGCGTACTTAAAAATTCAGGAACCGAGCTCCCTCCCATTTGCTCTATCTTTTCAAAAAAGCCGGCACCACCAGCGGCATTGTAATCTGTCGGGCACAAGTATTCTACCGATTTTTCATCTGCCTGGGTTTCGTGTTTTCTCGAAAACTTTAGCCCTACCAATGCTCCGGTAATTTCCTTTAGAGCCACAGCATCACCAGCCAAAACATCCAGTAAGATCTGTACCCCGAACATGGTGGTCATTTGACGTGTGGAATGGCGCATGTCTGCATGTGCTATTTCATGACCTAAAACCCCGGCAAATTCATCTTCCGATTCTAAAAATTTCAGAATCCCAGTATATATATAAATATAACCCCCAGGTGTACAGAAAGCGTTTAAGGTCTTGTCATCGTGAATTATTCGGAGCCTCCAATTGAAATCATCTTTAAAGTCTACTTTCCCGGTATTTAATATCTTATCTCTTACCTTATAGACGTAATCATAGACCTCCCTGTATTCGACCGAATCGAGCAATGGAAACTCATTCGGATTACCATCAATTTCTGTAGCAACCTGCACGCCAAGTTCTTTGTCCTGAGAGACGGTAAATAAATTAACGCCCTTTCCTTTGTTCTTTTCGTTTATCAAACCACAAGAAGTAAGAATAACGGCGAACAAACTCAACGAAATTATATGTGCTGTTTTCATTCTTTAATTTTTTAATACCATTCAATAAAAATAATTCACCAAAAAGGTAACTATCAATCCAATTAGCCAACCAAATACAAGCTCAAAAAAAGTGTGCTTCTGTAAATAGAGTCTGGCGCTCATGATTAAACCAGAAATTATAAGCGTTAGTGCAAACACCCACAATTGGTACACTTCATGTTGCAAAATATAGGCCAGAATAAATCCAACCAGAATACCTGCCCCTGCTCCATGAATACTTATTTTTTTCCATCGATTTAAAAAGAAAAAGACAGCCGTTACTATAGCTCCAGATAGAGGTAAGGCATAAACAAATTTTGGCAGGATGACTTCTCCAGACTTGACAACAAACAGAACATACAACATCAAACAATAAAGAAACATCAACAGTATTGGGATTGTTCTCTCTTTGCCAGTGTCCATTTCGATTGTAGCAATTATTTTTCTTCTCTGAAGCATAATAAATGAAATCCCCGGAGCCACCACACAAAAAATTAAAAACATATACAGTATAGCATTTTTGGCTTCATCAGGGAGCAAATACATACAATCCTGATTAAACAGATAATCTTGATTTGACGGCACATTCATTACCAAAAGCAGAGCATACATCGGCATGAATAAAGGCAAAAACACCCAGGATATTAATTGAAACGCGGATTTCATTTAGAGCTCTTTTCTCAATCGTGCTACGGGTATATTCAATTGTTCTCGATATTTAGCAACCGTTCGCCGTGCAATATTATACCCTTTATCTTTTAAAAGTGTGGCCAGCTTCTCATCTGTAAGCGGTTTAATTTTTACTTCACTTTCAACTGCATCCGAAAGGATCTTCTTCACCTCACGTGTGGAAACCTCTTCTCCAGAATCAGTTGATAAGGATTCCGAGAAAAAATACTTCAGTGCGAAAATACCATATCCGGTTTGTACGTGTTTGCTATTGGCAACTCTTGAGATGGTAGAAATATCCAAGCTAACAATCTCGGCAATGTCTTTTAAGATCATTGGTCTCAACCTTGTTTCATCACCTGTTAAGAAATACTGTTTCTGAAAGTTCATTATGGCATCCATTGTCAAAAGCATTGTGTTCTGTCTTTGCTTAATCGCATCAATGAACCATTTTGCACCATCCAATTTCTGTTTCACAAACGAAAGAGCTTCTTTGTCTGACTTTGATGCTTTTGCTCCCTCAGCATAACGTTCCAGCATATTTCTATAGGTCCTGCTTACCTTTAGCTCAGGGGCATTCCTTCCATTAATTGAAACATGTAATTTCCCTTCATTTTCAAAAATAGTAAAATCAGGATTAATTTGCTGGTAATTTCCAGATGCCTCTTTCATTGACCCCCCCGGCTTCGGATTCAGCTTTACAATTTCACCAATCGCATCTTTAAGATTCTCCTCAGAAATTTCAAGCTTCTTTATTATTTTGTCGTAATGCTTCTTGGTGAATTCTTCAAAATACTCCTCCAGTATCTTCATCGCTGTATAACGGGTAATATCACCATTCTGTTTTCTTTTGATCTGCAACAACAAGCATTCTTTCAGATCCCTGGCACCAATTCCTGCAGGATCCAAACTCTGGATCATTCCCAAAATTTTATTCACCTCCTCTTCAGTTGCTTTAACGTTTGCAGAAAATGCAAGGTCATCCACAATCGCCTCTACTTCCCTGTTCAGGTATCCCGATTCATCCAAATTACCGATTATGGTATCCGCAATAATGAATTCTTTATCACTCATGACTAGCAAATGCAATTGAGTCGCAATACGATCCTGAAAAGAAATGTCTCCCGATAATGGAATCACCTTTTCCTCATCGTCCTTACTCGTATTGTTCACCTGTGTTTTGTAATCTGTATCATCGTCTAAATAATCCGAAATATCAAATTCTTCTTCCTCTGGCTCATTCTCTTCTTCTTCTTCATTTTCAAATTCTTCTTCTGCTTCTACTTCTTCCCCCTCTTCCAATGCCGGGTTTTCCTCTAATTCTTGCTTAATTCGGGCCTCAAGCTCCATTGTAGGAACTTCCAACAATTTCATCAGCTGAATCTGCTGCGGAGACAGTCGTTGTTCTAACTTAAATGATAAATTTTGCTTTAACGCCATTTAATTTCCTTTATCGGATAAAATATAAGTCTTTTTTACTAAAAAAAAACATATTATACTAGAATTCTGCATTCTGTGGGGTTCTCGGAAAGGGTATAACATCGCGTATATTGTTCATCCCGGTAACGAACATTACAAGACGCTCCAAGCCCAGTCCAAACCCTGCATGTTCCACCGTTCCAAATTTTCTGGTGTCCAGATACCACGATAATTCCTCTTCCGGAATTTTGAAGGCAGCGCACTTTTGTTTCAAAACATCCAATCGTTCTTCACGCTGCGAGCCACCCACAATTTCACCAATTCCGGGAAATAGAACATCCATCGCTGCAACTGTTTTTCCGTCGTCGTTCTGGCGCATGTAGAATGCTTTTATTGTTGCTGGATAATCGGTTAAAATAACAGGACATTTAAATTCTTTTTCTACCAAATATCTTTCGTGCTCGCTTTGAAGATCCACGCCCCATTCGACATCGTATTTAAATTTCTTCTTCTTATACGGTTTTGAGTTTTTAAGAACTTCAATAGCCCGGGTATAGGTCATCCGCTTAAAATCATTCTCCACAACAAACTTGAGGCGCTCAATTAAGGTTAGCTCATTTCGCTGATTTTGTGGTTTTGAGTTCTGTTCCTTAATATCTCGTTCGTTCAAAAAATCAAGATCATCCGCACAATTATCAAGAACGTATCGTGTAATGTATTTCAAAAAATCCTCGGTCAGATCCATGTTATCATTCAGATCGCTGAATGCAACTTCGGGTTCAATCATCCAAAACTCGGCGAGGTGTCTTGAAGTATTTGAATTCTCAGCTCTAAAAGTTGGGCCAAAGGTATATACCTGTCCCAGAGCCAATGCTGCAAGCTCTGCTTCCAGCTGCCCTGAAACCGTAAGGTTAACCGCTTTACCGAAAAAATCCTGTGTATAATCGATCTGCCCATTATCATCCAGCGGCAGGTTTGCAGGGTCCAGGTTCGAAACTCGAAACAATTCTCCTGCACCCTCAGCATCCGAACCTGTTATGATCGGACTGTGCAAATAATAAAATCCGTTATCGTTGAAAAACTTATGTATGGCATACGAAACAGCGTGTCTTATTCTAAATACAGCACCAAATGTATTTGTTCTGAACCGCAAGTGCGCCTGCTCGCGCAGAAACTCCATGCTGTGTTTTTTGGGTTGCATTACAGTTTTCTGCACCTCATCAGGGTTAGCATCGCCTAAAATTTCAAGCGAAGATACCTGAATTTCAAGCGCCTGACCTGCGCCCTGAGATGCTACCAGCTCTCCGGTAATTGCAACAGATGCCGCAGTAGTGACACGTTTCAATAATTGGGCGTCAAAATTTTCAAAATCAACGACCGCCTGAATGTTCTTAATGGTAGAACCATCATTGACCTGGATAAACCGATTGCTTCTAAAAGCCCTTACCCAGCCTTTTACCAGAACCGTGGAACCTGTTTTTCCATCCCTAAGGATCTCTTCAATTTTTCGTCTTTTCATTAGATGCTTCAATAATGCCTTAAAAATAACAAGAATTCGTTATCAATCATAGGTGATAACTGGAAAGTAACGAAATGATACTAATGGCTTTGGTTTTACTATTTGTTGTTCCAGTTCGTCATGGTCAATTGAAGTCCGATGGTAGTAAACCCATTGATAAATTCTGTAGCTACAGCTATACGCTGTTCCAGTGCTTCATTTTGCTCTGTATTCCATTCACTAAGCACGTAATCGGATTGCTGCCCCTGAAAAAATTCATTACCCACACCAAAGCGCAAACGCGAAAATTGTGATGTGTTGGTCGATTCCTGAATGCTTTTAAGTCCGTTGTGCCCCCCATCAGAACCCTTTCCTTTAAGCCGAAGCTTACCAAATGGTAAAGCAATATCGTCGGTGATTATTAAAACATTTTTTATCGGAATCTTTTCCTGCTGCATCCAGTAATTAACAGCCTTTCCGGATAAATTCATGAATGTCGTTGGCTTAATGAGAATAATGGTCCGTCCTTTAAACTTAGCCTTTGCCACCTCTGCTTGTTTGTCCAATAAAAATTCGGCTTCCCGCTCTTTAGCGAAAGCTTCCACTATTTTAAACCCAACATTGTGCCGTGTATTTACAAACTTATCCCCTGGGTTTCCTAAGCCGACAACTAAATATTTCATTTAATGATCTTGTGTCTAAATGTAGTTCAAATATTGATAAATATTACCTTGAATAATTTCTAGCGTTGTCAAAAAAAATCCCCGAAACGCCATTCAGACAATTCGGGGATCGATTGGTTTTAATTTCGATTATATGTTTCCATTGTCTCTTACCGCGTATGCTACAGTGAGTGCTTCGATCTCTTGTAATTCTTTTCGAATATCAAATATCATTCCCGATGGTGCTCCTTTATCTGCTTTAATACAGGTAATCACAGATTCTATTGGCTCGCTCATTCTTGCCGGTTTGGATTCAAATTTATCCAGCTTCCAACGTCTGATCGCATTCGTATTATACAGATCATCCGGATTTGGCTGTGCCACATTATCCATAAAAAGTAAATATTCCATTCCTTGTGCCGCATATTTTTCAGCACGAGCAGGGTTAATCGGTTTGCCTAAATAAAGAAAATCTATTTCAGATCTTTGCTTGTAAGGAGTCATGTCGGTAGTTCTTATTCCTTCAGGTTGCTTTACCGAAACTGTAGGATCCGATTCCTTACTTGTTGTTGCAACCATAAAGAAGAACAACAGCATGAATACAATATCCGGAAGTGAGGATGTATTTACCCCCGGAGCTCCTTTTTTATCTTCTTTTTTAAACTTTGACATACTCCTATTTTTTCGGGGTTACTTCAATGAATCGGTCAGGGTACAAAATTTTCATAAGGTCGATTTTCTCCTTATCCAATTTGTCTTTATCCATGGAATACCTTCGTGTTATCGTACTGTATGCTTCGTTAAATGCATCTTTGGCTGCTTTGTCCCGCAATTCAAAGATAGCTTCTTCAAGCTCCGATTGAATTTTGGCGAACAGCTCGTATTCTGTTGCAATTTGAACCTCAATTCGGATGTGTGCCTGTGCATGTATCTCCGGTAATTCTTTCTTACCATAAAGCTGTAAAGACCGTTTCTTTTTGTTCCACTCATCTACAATCCGCCATTTAAACTCAATGATCTCGGACATTGCATTAGGTGTATTTTCCACCTCCTCGGCATCCTGTATTGCAGCAGTAAGAGCTGACTCGATCTCCGTCATACTTATCCTTGAGTACATCGGAAAGTTATTTGTCAGAATATTCTTGTTTTCGTTGGTTGTATAAAACTCAATGACTCTCTCCGAAATATCATCCGGATCTTGCATGAGCTCTGTACGTACCATAAGCTGATTTTTACTATTGGCACGTATTGCAAAAATATTTCGTTGCTCCACCTCGGGTAAATTTTCAGGCGGCACCTCTACTCTTTTTGGAATATTTCGGACATACGCCTGATCCTTATCCATTGTTGTGGTAACGAGGAAAAAAATCAACAGCAAGAAGGCGATATCCGCCATCGATCCGGCATTAATCTCAGGAATTTCTCGTTTTGCCATTTTTATTTTTTTCTGTAACGCCCCATGAACGGTCCTAATACAACGACCAACATCGCAACAATTATCCCAATTATTACAGTATATAACCCTGCAGATGAAGAAACTATGGTTCCCTGTTCCACCTGAACATCTTCGAGTAAGGCCAAAGATTCATTTGTATCGCTTGTGCCGATCAATACCAGAATAAGGTAAAGAACAAGCGCAACGAGTATACCAATAATAGATAATGCGGTTTTCTTAGGGTTTTTGATCAGCTGAACCACAAAGAAAAATAAGATAAGTCCCACACTCGCAAAAATGATGAACCCCGCAAAGGATGTAGCAATGCTCATGCTTCCACCATCTCTAAAAGCTTCTTGTTGCTCCAGGGTGTTTTCCATGTTCGGACCACCAAATAAGAACAAGCATAATATGACACCTATTCCAACAAGTCCGAACTTGAGAATACTCATGTATAAATTGAGCTTTTTAGTCTCCATGCTTTTTAATATTATGATTAATAAATTCGTTCAAAGGCTGTTTAGACCTTTGCAATTTTGTGTTTCAACATCATATCTACCAAAGAAATAGAAGCATCTTCCATTTCATTAACAATACCGTCAACTTTCGAAACAATATAATTGTAAAATATTTGAAGAATAATCGCAGCGATCAAACCGAATACCGTAGTCAAAAGCGATACCTTAATACCACCGGCAACCGTAGTAGGCGATACCTGTCCGTCCGAAACGATCTTATCGAATGCGAAGATCATCCCGATCACTGTACCCAAGAACCCAAGCATTGGCGCCAAAGCGATGAAGAGTGATAACCAGGAAAGTCCTTTTTCCAAAAGTCCCATTTGAACTCCACCATACGAAACAACAGACTTCTCTACCATGTCTATTCCCTCTTCAGAACGATCAAGGCCCTGATAAAAGATAGAAGCGATAGGTCCTCTTGTATTTCGGCAAACTTCTTTTGCCGCAGGAACGCCACCATTTTTTAATGCAGTTTCAACCTCATCAAGAAACTTCTTTGTGTTGATCGTAGAAAGGTTCAGGTACACGATACGCTCTATTGAAAGTGCCAGACCAATAATCAAACAGATCAATACAGGTGTCATCCAGAAGGGATCTCCCTCGATGTACTTTTGCTTCAGGGTTTGCACAAAGTCCAGATCATCTGATGTGGTTTCCGCTACTTGTTCCGTATCTGCTTCACCTTCCCGAGCCTGTTTAACTAAATTATTTTCTTCAGGTGCTTCATCTACCTTTTCGATCGAATCCTGTGCGGGGTCGTCCTGTGCAGCTGTTATGGTTACAAAACCAAATGTCATTGCTGCTACTATAGCTAAAGAACTAATTGTTTTTTTCATGTTCTCAAAGATTAATTTACGCGTGTTCTAAGTTTAAATTTCAAGGTCAAAAATAATAAAATTTATTTCACAATACACTGTATAGCTGTCGTATTTTAAGTTACACTTAGCCTGAGGTTATTCAGCGGCTTTTACCTGCTACGATATCCTTGTGTTTTTCAGTGGCTTTCGGCGCTTCTTTGCCGAGGTTCTTTCTGTTTCGCTTCTGAGGTGTTTAAATTAAGTATTCACTTCAAGAATACATTGGCCTTATGTGTCCATTCACCACAAATAAGGGTGTTTTCACCACAAAGCGTGTATTTTGCTTGTCTTCGGGTTGCTTAATACCGTATTATAGTTGAAGCAATATAAACGCTATGCGGAAATTTAGTACCAATACGGGCATTGATGAGCTTATAAACACCCAAAAAGAGCTTGTGAAGATTATAGACTTCATGGGCCAAGAAACCCAGTTCAAACCCAACATCCCGTTAATTTTCATCTATTCGGACGGAACCAGGGAAAGGGTAATGACCATGGTAATGGAGATCGAGGAGTAGCTGGCAAAAAGCCCAACATAGCCGAAGTTTTTTTTGGCGAATCACAGGGTAAATTAATGCACATAAATTCTTAATTTTGTTCTAGAGAATTCTACCACAATTTGGAACAATACGCACAAATATTATTAATCGCCATGCCATCATTTGTGGTGCTGGTGCTCTGTGAAAAAATGTACGGACATTGGAAAGGCAATGACACAGCACCATGGAGAGATTCAATTTCAAGTCTGTGCTCGGGAATGACCAATGTTATAAAAGACGTTTTGGGCTTGAGCATAAGCCTGATCACCTACGAGCTAATGGTGGAGCACCTTGCCATATTTACCATACAAAATACGGTGCTGGTTTATATAATCGCCTTTATTGTAATTGACTTTTATGGTTATTGGTCGCACCGCGTACGCCACAAGATCAATATGTTTTGGAACAATCATGTGATCCATCACAGCAGTGAAGAGTTTAATCTTGCCTGTGCCCTTCGCCAGACTATTTCATCCTTCGCGGATATATTTACATTTCTATTAATCCCCGCAGCCCTAGTGGGTGTTCCTGCAACCGTGATCGCAATAGTTTTACCACTTCAGCTTTTTCTCCAGTTCTGGTACCACACGAGACACATTAAAAGCATGGGCTGGCTCGAGCTGATCATCGTTACCCCTTCGCACCACCGGGTACATCACGCTATAAACAAAGAATATCTAGATAAAAATTTAGGTCAGATCTTTATTTTTTGGGACATGCTCTTCGGAACGTTTCAAAAAGAGCTGGAAGATGTGGAAGCTGTTTACGGTATAACACGTCCTGCAAAAACCTGGAATCCGATCAAGATAAACTTTCAACATGCATGGCTGCTTATCAAAGACGCATGGCGCGCACCGAAGATCTGGGATAAATTGCGGATCTGGTTCATGCCAACAGGATGGCGCCCAGAGGGCTTTGAAGAATTGTACCCTGTGCCCAAGATCTCGAATGTTTATGATTTCAACAAATATCGATCTGCCCCATCGGGTGTGCTAACAACATACAGCGCATTTCAACTGCTTATTGGAATGCTGTTGATCACGCATTTTTTCTACGCTATTTCAAGTATAAACGACGATTTCGGGTTTTGGGCCTTATTGCTTTACGGCGGTTATCTGTTTTTATTGGTCTATTGCCTTACCGACTTAATGGACACGAATCGGTACACCTGGATATTTGAATTGCTTCGTACTGCATATGCTTTATTCGTTGTATATTTTATCGGTGGCTGGTTCGGTCTGGATCCATTATTCACCTGGAGCATACTAATTTATCAGTTGGTCAGCTTGTTTGTCAGTATTGGTTTTGTCGCTCATTTCAGCCGCATTTCCGCACAATAGAAAAAGGCACAGATTTTGGACCACACAAACAATAGATGCAAAAATTTCTTACCATAGCGTTCTTTTATCTGTCCTTTTTCGGACACGCTCAACAGCAAGCTCCCCTGCGCGATACCATATACCGTGAAGGAGATCTTTATGCAATTTTTAAGAACATAGAAACCGATACGTTGCTTATGCTTGAACGCATGGCAGCATTTCATTTTCATCAGCTTTTGAACCAATACCGTGCAAGTAAGAGAAAGAAAACCGTGTATTGGGATGATAAGCTATGGATGGCGGCTCGTAACCACAATATTTATCTTGTGCAAAACAACAAGCACCTTAGCCATACCGAATCATCATCCAAACCTTATTTCACCGGCAAGCAACCACAAGACCGTATGGAATATGTAACCTATGGGAGCAGGGAGTATAAATTTGGTGGCTTTGAGAATTGTGCAGTATCCGGAGAAATGGAGCCAGGGTCGATGGACCTGAACTATTTCGATGGCATGAGCTGGGACGACATGACAGAAACTGCAATATATGCAGCGGATGAAATGTTCGAGATGTGGAAATCCTCCATGGGGCATAACCAAAACATGTTGAATCCCGACCACCTTGCACACGGGACGAGTATCGTTTTTACTCCCTCAGCAGATTATGCCACAAGTGTTTTTACGCAAAAACAAAAATACTTTGACCCGGATTCACTTTCGATTTCTTTTCATGAAGGTCTGTCGGATAAATTCGAGGTTTTGTTTGAGGAGAACGGACAAGCCCACAAAATCTATCCGCATGGTATGAACCGGATTGAATTCAAACTTTTCGTGAGCTTAACGCAAAAAATGAACCGCGGAGGTATTGTCCCGAGTAAAAAGCTGTACAAATTACTGAAGTACGAAAAGGAACATCCTGAAGATTCCCGTTCGCTAAAAAAGAAATACCTCAAGGTTACACATTATCTGGGTCTGTTCAAACTCATGAAATACGAGCTGGTATCAGTGAAGAAAACCTATCTCCTGGATTTCGATCAATTCTATTCGTTTGAGGGTATCAGAAAGATCGATGATGCTTTATTCAATGCCGGTAACGATATACTAACTGCAGAACATTGGAGTGGAGTCGTGCATGTCACAGAGAAAACCGACAGCTTTCAGCTTGAGATAATGATCTATCTTTTGAAACGTAAATAGATACGCTTTAAAAACAATGGTTTGCTTGGTGAGATCGGGATTACTCCATGATCCCTTTTTAAGGACCCCTTGCAAGTTCGCTAACGCTGCACGTCTCCGCTTCGCTCCGGCACGAACCAGGTTCTCATCCCATTCCGTTAACTAAAAAAGGGTTCCCAAATAGGAACCCTTTTTATCGAGCGGAGAGAGGGGGATTCGAACCCCCGTTACGTTTCCGTAAACACGCTTTCCAAGCGTGCGCGTTCAGCCACTCTGCCACCTCTCCTTTACAAGCGCGTGAAGATACAAAATGAATTAACCCGATCCGCCACTGGGATCATTTTACTTCAAAAAATTGTGACTTCCCCCCTGAGGTTTGTCTTCAATAATGACTTGGATAACTCTGTGTTCTCCGATCTCAAAAACACCATCATTTTAGTAATTGCCGCTTCTGTGGTCATGTCTTCTCCACAAATAACCCCGAGTTTATTAAACAATGAACTCGATTTGTACCTTCCTTGCTTCGCTCCGCCTGAATTACATTGCGTAATGTTAAGGACAACACCATCGTTCTTAATGAAATCTGACAATAAGCCCTCAAAAACTTTAGAAGTTGGCGTATTGCCTGCGCCAAATGTTTCCAAAACAACTCCATCTACTTTTTCTCTATCGAATACACCTGCATATAATTCGAAATTCATCCCTGGAAATAATTTAAGAAGTGCCACCCTGTCATTCAGATCCAATCGCAGCGTAAGATCGTCAAGTTTAGACTTAAAAAAATAATTTTCATTGTACCGTAGCTCTACACCTGCTGTACCCAGCTCCGGATAATTTGGCGATCTAAATGCTTCAAAATGTTCTGTTGCATCCTTTGTGCTTCTGTTTCCTCTAAACAGCTTGTAATCGAAATATACTGCAACTTCCTGCACAAGCGGTTTTCCGTCCTCTCTTTTGCTTGCAGCAATTTCTATTGCCGTTATCAGGTTTTCCTTACCGTCCGTACGAATAGTTCCTATAGGCAATTGTGCACCTGTGAGAATGATTGGTTTTTTTAACCCTTCAAACATGAAGCTTAATGCAGACGCCGTATAAGCCATTGTATCCGAACCATGCAAAACAACAAATCCATCGTATTTTAAATAATTTTCAAAGACCAAAAGAGCGATCTTCTTCCAGTGCTCCGAATTAATTTCTGAAGAGTCTATGGGATCATCGAAGCTGCTTGTTTCCAGGGTAGCATTTAATCTTTTCAGCTCCGGCACATGATCGTATATGAAATCAAAATCCACATTTATTAGCGCCTGCGTTTCTGCTTCTTTGATCATTCCGATCGTCCCACCTGTATATATTATTAAAACTTTAGATTTTGTTTTCATTGATCCTCGATTTCCGGTGTTAATTCAGTCTGTAATGTGAAATAATTCTTTGGCATTTTTTGTCGTCACCTCTTCGACCCTTCTAACGGGTACCCCATATACATTTGCCAGTTTTTCTGCTACATGCACTATATGTGCGCTTTCATTTCGTTTTCCTCTGAATGGTACCGGAGGGAGATAAGGAGAATCCGTTTCCAAAACAAGATGCTCCAACCCGACATTTTTCAACGACTCATCAATTCTTGCATTCTTATAAGTCAAAACGCCACCGATCCCGAGCTTAAAATTCCCGTAGCTCAATATTTTTTCGGCATCTTTTTCCGATCCGGTAAAACAGTGAAAAACACCACTCAAGCTTGCATCATTCAGCTTGTCCAATAGGTTGAATATTTCTTCAAATGCATCCCTAGAATGAAT
>Ga0315334_10000437_pt1 | contig 25577 bp, 31 predicted proteins | sample M150034915metaG_FD_205555 | JGI IMG/M metagenome (GOLD analysis project Ga0315334, IMG submission 205555) | Ammonia-oxidizing marine archaeal communities from Monterey Bay, California, United States - M1 500m 34915 | ecosystem: Environmental > Aquatic > Marine > Intertidal zone | place: USA... | reverse complement strand
ATGTTGGCGGGCTATCTAATCCATCAAAAATGCCATGCAAAAGTTACGGACTACCTGCGCAAGCTTGCAAGGTTGGTGGGAAACTGCGCAAGGTTACCGGCTCAACTTGTGAGCACTGCTATGCATATGATCGCGGTATGTATGTGATGCCGGTAGTTAAGCAAGCGCAATCGCGCCGACTCGAATCAATCAAGCGCGCCGACTGGGTAGAGAGTATGACAGCGGCCATTAATAAGACAAAGTACTTCCGATGGCATGACAGCGGCGACATACAAAGCGCGGACCACTTCGCAAAAATTGTGCAAGTTGCACGGAATACACCAGCTACCAGGCACTGGATACCAACACGCGAAGCGCAAATAGTCGCAAACTATACCGGCAAGATTCCAGGCAATCTAATGGTGCGAGTATCCGCGCCAATGATCGACGGACCTCCACCAAAAAGATTCACGCACACTTCAACTGTGCATGATAAAACCATACCACTCAACTCGCATACATGTCCGGCGCCACTGCAGAATGGCGAGTGTGGAAACTGTCGCGCTTGTTGGGATTCTGCTATAATAAACGTGAGTTATCATAATCATTGAAGGGAATGAAACATGGATAATATCATCGGCTACAAAACAGAAGACGGTTACACCTTCCTGTTTAATTCGCAAGGCGAGTTAACAGATGGCGATTTATTGTATGAAAGTAGCGAAGCACTTATGGCATGGGTAGATGCCACACCCATAAAATTAAATGGATCAAGCTTTAGCTTGACGATATCACAAAGCGACTAAGGGAGAGTACGATGGGATTTCACAGTTTTATAACACAAGACACAGACAAAAGTATTTCTAATAGATACACCGCGCAAGGCGCACTTCCAGTCTACATGACTGACAACAAAGGCAATCAATGGCACGAGGATGACTATGAAGGTTATGGTGGTTTTGGTGACAAAGATTTCTATGAGTTGTTAGCAGAGATGAATGGCATGTCTACTAGAGATGAGGGATTAAATTTATACTTCAGTGACACGCCGCACCTGCAACCCAATCTAACCGAAAGAAAAAATTGGAAATGGCAAGACCTAGCAGTAGAAAATTGTCCTAACCAAGGTTACTTCTACGATGATGAGTGGCGTCCTGATGATCCAGTTTTAGTAGTTTCAAGTGAGGGAAAGGCATATAAAGGCAAGTAATAATTACAGTCTGAACTTTCTAGTGTGTTAAAGCCGACTAGCAAAACTGCAGTATAACTGACACCGAGTGGGTGCGAGGCCCACACTACCCCAGCCTGGACACAAGTAATAAAGCCGCAAGGTCGCAAGTCCGCAACACAACGCAAAAAAAATAAGCCAGAACCCGCAAGCGCGCGCCTAACGCACAAACACCACGCCGAACCAACTCAAACCACGGTTCACTTCAGTTCTGAACGGCCCCGAAAGCCCCGTAAACAGGGGGCAAGAGGGAGGGGGTGCTATTAACCCCACACTTTTGGTGCTAAAGGCACACTTTTTCTAAGGCTTGAATAAACTATTCAGTGTTGCCATGCCTAAGCAATCCATGTTACACTCAGAGTTCCAAAGCAAACAAGGAACTAGGTATGGACACTTCACCAAGTGTTACGCTTCGTAATATTAAACACGCAGTATTTGCATCGCACGAAACCCATTGTTATGAGGCCACTGTCTTACTTGACGGCAAGAGAGTGTGCAAAGTTGAGAACGATGGCCGCGGCGGGTGCGACAATCACTATCCATTTCATGGTCAATCAAAAGAGAGTTTTGCTGAGTCATACAAGTCGTTAAAGACGGCATGTCTTGCGACTTTGAAAGATGATGACCCTGAGATGTATGCCATGTTAACCAATCGATCACTCACTGTTACTGAATTTGATACTGGAGATGCCATCAGTACGCATGAGTTTACTTTCGGTCCTGATGAGGTAAGCGATAGTGTCATTGATATTGTCGTCGGTCATTTTTTAAACCGTCATCTAGCCAAGAAAGAATTAAAGCAACTGATGCGTAACAAGATCATCTTAGTAGAAAAATCCACGGATGATGTTTACGAGGTCAAGATGAAGCCAACGGAAGAGAACCTTCGTTATGTCAAAGTGAAGTACGGTGCTGACCATTTGATTTTTAATGGGATGACAGAAGAAGATCAGTTGTATTACTGGATTAAAAAAAGTTAAGGGGGTGTTATGAAAGATTTAGATTTGCGATCACTACGCAAGACACTGACAGAGACAAACTGGGCTATGGTTGAGCGACAGAAAAGCACTTTAGCTGATACGGCTGAAGAGGTGCCGGTTCTATGGGGCATTTTATATTTCATTGATGAATTGCAGGATGCTGTAGTTGAAGACGGTTTGTTATCTGAAGTAGAAGTCTTCCCAAGCTTAAAGAGAAGTAAAGACTTAACGGCATTTCACGAGGCAGTTGATGCCTTTGCATCCAAGCATAAGGGGGAATAGAAATGGAGTTATTACCATTACAAAACGCAAGGCAGGTCCTTGATGATGCGAGTGACAAGGAAATCAATCCTAGTAACTTAATAATTTTGTATCGTCTTCGCAATCAGGTAGAGAGAGAGATTTGGATTCATTTAAATATGGGGAGCACACCGATCCCATACCCTGAAACCATCAGAGGTTACAATGAATGGATGGGGACCGACGATGAAAGTTCTTGATCTTTTTTCTGGTATTGGTGGGTTTTCTCTTGGCCTTGAGTGGGCAGGGATGGAGACCATTGCCATGTGTGAGAAGGACGCATTCTGTAGACAGATCTTGGCCAAGCATTGGCCTGACATACCTATTCATGAAGACATAAGGAGTTTAGATGGAAGCCAATATAAATCAGTTGATGTTATTTGCGGAGGATTCCCTTGCCAACCCTACTCACAGGCAGGCAGACAACTTGGAAATAAAGATGACCGTGATCTCTGGTCTGAAATGTTTCGAATCATCCAAGAGTCGTGTCCAACTTGGGTCATTGGTGAGAATGTTTCTGGGTTCATCGGCATGGCACTCGACGATGTGTGCGCTGACCTGGAAAACGAAGGTTACCAAGTCCAATCGTTTGTTATACCGGCTTGTGCCGTCGAAGCGAGACATCGCAGAGACAGATGCTGGATTGTGGCCCACGCCGACGAAAATGACTGGAGGCGAGGAGATTGCACCATCTCACAAGACAGGAGATCACGGGTGGAACATTGGATCGGCAGTGAAGGACAGTCTTTCGGACAATCCAATACGGTTATGGCCGACACCACGGGCGAGCGAGTACAAGGACTGTGGACCGGTGGGGAGCAAGAGTCATACGCACATGCACAATCGCTCGTACCTTTGTGCGAAGGTCAAGAACCCACACCGACCAACTGGCAAGTTGAACCCTGCGTGGACAGAGTGGTTGATGGGATTCCCAATCGGGTGGACAGAATTAGATCCCTTGGAAACGCAGTCGTCCCTCAACTTGTGCAGCGAATCGGAGAAATAATTTACGCGAATCACATTAACCATTACGGAGAGGAGGCGCGATGAGATATACAATACACCTGCAAAGTCTTGATATTGGCCAAGAAGAATACGATGAGCTTAAAAAGATTGGGTTTCCTAATTGGATTTTTGAGCAAGCGGAACTGCGGAATATTTACATGGAGTATCCTCCATTTTCTAGAGAGTACACAGATCTATATGCTTTGATTGATGATCTTTACGATAGATTTGGGTATGAAAAGATCCAAGATGCACTTGAAGAATTGGATATGGAGGGGCCGTCATGAAAGTATTATTTCAAGGTGAAGAGTACGCAGATTTATCTGATTTAATTGAGGACCTGCACGTTAGGTTTGGATATGAGTTGAAGGATAATGTTATTGAGTTGCTTGAAATTAGTGATATTAAATTTCGACGAGTGGATATGGAGGACCCACCATGAGTGAGCCTGGTAAAAAAGAAAATCGCGGTGGCTTACGTTCTAACTCGAGCACGATGCATTTATCTAGGAAAGTCCGCAAGTACCGTTGTGAATGGTGCGATAAGAAGATGGCCAGTTCACGCGACAAGAAGTTTTGTTCGTATGCACACCAAAGGTTAGCGTACAGATTAAACAAAGCGATACGAGAGAAGCGCCGTTTAACAAACAAAGCGCGCAAGCACATGGGAGGTTTCCGACCTCCTTCCAGGGAGTTAAGTTCCCTATTACTCAAAGCAAGGAAGATAAGATGACATACAAAAAGAAACAGACTGTGATTGATGAGTTAACCAAACGAGTAGCAGCTTTAACTTTGGAGTATGAGCGTACTGAATATCTTGAAGATGAGAGGAAGAAAGAACTGAAGGAATTAAAAGTTCATGCTGAAAAGTTAGAGGGATCTTGCGAGGTACTTCGTAAGCAAAATAGCAAGTTAAATAATACAGTAGCTGATCAGGTGGAAAAAATTGATTTCCTTGGTGAAACTCTGACAAAGATTCATAGCGGTAACATTACGCTCACGGTGTTTGAAGAAAACTACACGGGTAGTAACATCTCAATTCCTTCTCAGACGGTTCTTCTTGATAAGGATTTTGATGTTCAGTTATCCCATACGGCAGCGAAGATTGATGCAAAGTCCAATAGACTTGTTGAGCCACATTTTCTACTGAGCAAAGCGTTAAAGTTAAGATCGGAACTCAAGTCTGCATATGCTGCTTGGCCTGATGGAGAAGTTATAATTTCCATCACCATAAATGAGCAACTTTTTTCTCGATGAGCATCTACTCCCCCTCTTTTTGAGGGGGATTTTCATTTTCACCCTCATCTTCATCCTCATCCTCGATGACCTCATAATCCTCCATCTGAAGGCCCTCTCGTTCGATCTCAGCCGTTTCCTCCCCATAAGTGACATCATCCAAAGGGTCAACCTCATCCTCCTCCTGGAGGATCTCTGTGCTTTCAATCCGAGGAGGTGTTATAGGCGCAAGTTCATTTTTTTCTAGCAATTTTTGCAATCTGGCTTCGACCTCTGCTCTATCCATCTGATCTATCCTGCCGTGTTTGATTTCTTTTTTATCTACCAGGAGGCCAGCGAGTTTTGCGCGTCCGAGTTCTGCTTGCACTGCTGCGCCATAGGTTCCGTTTTCCATAGCGGCATCTCGAATCTTATGCAAGTCACGCGCGACCTTCTCAAAAGTGATCTCATATTTTTTCTGTTCGAGTTCTCTGAGTTCTAAGATTTTGTTTTGTATATGGACATACCTTGGGTCGTTAAGCATTTTAGTAGCTTCAGGTGCGGGGAAGGCATAGCCTGCACGATGGGCGCATTCGACGTTGGTAAGATCGTGATACACATACAGCTGAATAAACTTTTCCTGTTTAGGTGTGAACTTCATCTGTTTCCTTTTCGGTTTATACTGTTCAGGGTTCCGTAAGATATCCTTATTCGGAGGCAAGGAAACAGGATCCAGGTCTTGTGAATCTGCTGCATCATTTAACTTGTTCAAAATTTTGTCTCCTTCATTTTTTTATTTTTCCCTCCCTTCTCAAGAGAGCGAGAGAGAGCGTAGCGATAGGGAGATATTTTAATATATCTCTCCCTCTCTTTAGAGAGTGACCCATGTGACCCTATGACCCACCCTTATAAATCAATGACTTACGAGGTAGGGTCAGTAGGGTCAACGTAGGGTCAGTGTGACCCATGTGACCCTACCTATCTTTCCCTTGCAAATCAAGCACTTACTGACTTATCCACAGGGGGTAGGGTCAATTTGAAAAAAGCCCGATTGACCCTACGTTAGTGTTCACTAACTTACGTTATTTTACCTAGAAAATCCATTAACTTCCGCTCCTAAGTGTTTTTGCCCCTACCTGATCCCGACACGTTTATGTACCTGAGTACTGAGTTGCCAGTGCGTGTTTCCCAGGCAATACTCTATTGCTTTATTTGTATTATTTAAGCGCATGAAACCGTCCATCGGTTGAATATAATAATGCTCAAAGTTTAGGGATTGAAAGTCATGTGGGTTGATACCGATTTGGGGGTAGACCACCTTGACCTCATTCCCCTGGGTGATGACCAGTTGAGTATACGCTTTCGGGCTGACCGTAATCCAGTCGAGGTTATCTGGGAGTTGCCGTGTCCCGTTTGTTTCAACTGCCGTTGTGAATCCATGATCTTTAACCTCCTCCACCAGGGCCTCATCTAATTGTAATGCCGGTTCACCCCCTGTGAACACGACAAACTTATTGCCTTGCCCCTTCCATGTGCTGTTGATTTTGTTTACCAATTCTTCCCTGCTGAATGTGTCACCACCAATGAAATCGGTATCGCAGAACTGACAGATTGAACTGCTCCGGTGTCGCTCTTGCCCTGACCAGAGATTGCACCCAGTGAACCGGCAGAATACAGCGGGTCTACCACTGTGATGCCCTTCGCCCTGGAGCGTGTAAAATATTTCCTTAACCTTATACATTCTGAAGTAATGGATCGGGTACATCAGCTTGCTTAAATCCTTCTGCTCTTAATACACATGCGTGACACTTTCCACAAGGGGGGAAGAATCCTTCATAGCAGCTGACAGAATTACCTAATGCATCAAACGCCCCTGGTATTGATTGTGCTAGGTAGATGCTCTGTGCTTTGCTCATGTACAAAAGGGGTGCATGGATGCTGATCCATTGCGTACCTCGATGATCGTGTCCCAATGCTGTATTGATATACTGTTCTGTTGCATATAAAAACACATGTCGGCAATCGTCATAGTTGGCATTATCCATCTGGCAGACACCGGTTACGATGTTGCTGATGCCTTTAGCTTCTGCTCGATTCGCTGCGAGTGTCAAGAATAATGCATTGCGCATCGGCACAAACGTCATCTCTCTGCGTGTCCCGATTGTGTCTTCCATCTCCTCGAATGAGTCATAGGCTTCCAGTTGGGTGTCGCTTGTCAATGGACTGGATGAGACCAGGCAATCGGGAATATCGACAATCTCATGTGTGACACAAGCATTCTCTGCTATGTCACTTGCTGCTTCAACTTCCAACCAACAAGACCTTTGCCCATAGTTAAATGTTATTGCCTCGACATGATCCCATTTTTCTTTCGCCCAATACAGGCAAGTTGTGGAATCCTGTCCCCCTGAAAAAACAACCAACGCATCTGCACTCATCCGAATAACTCCAGGTTTCTATTAATACCATTTGTGTTTGACCATCGTGCTGCTGACGCATGCATCTCGATCCGTTCCATCATCACTAAGGCTCTACCGTAAACGGTAGCGGGTGCATACGGGCCACCCCATGCTTTATCAAGGCCACAGCTTCGAGCTACGTTTGTTGAGTCTGCTGATGACAGTGGCAGGTGCGAGAACACGGTTGGATCAAGCATTTTTAAGCCATGCAATTTAACCTTCGGGCGACCCTGGTCATCGCAACACACCTCCATTGCCTGAGCCATTCGGTTCCACCATTTAAGCGTACCGACATCTGCAAAATCACCTGATCCGAATGCTACCCTGGGGAATTGGTTGTACAACCTACTCATATTGATCATGTCCTTTAACACTTCTATTGGTTCATGTAGATGCCACACTGGCACACCCTTGTTCCAGATGTCGTCTGAAACTTTCTTGCGCCATGTGTTTCTCAACTCCTCATTCTCAAGGTGGTTACCACCAATAACATCGGGCAAGATGTACCAGTCAAAAGCTGGGTGTCTATGCCATGTCTCGACGAAAGTAGCAAACCCATGAAGATCAAAATCCTTGCCTGAATTCCATGCAGAAAAAGCACCGTTATCAATGGCGAATGACTGACATATCTCAGCAACCAAGGCGGTATGCTGCGCCCCAGCAAACGACACAAACGCATGCTTCCCAGACAATGACATCTGGTTTTTTTCTGCGCCGGATATGGGAATGCCATGGTAGTGAATCATCTTCTAATCTCCACAGAAACAGGGTATTGACTCATCATCTCCGAATCCGAACAAGCTTCCCTGGTCTGATGCTATGACCTTCATATCTGCATAGGTGGGTTGATCACTTCTGAACGATGCGCCTTTGCCAACCGCCTTACTCAATGTCTGCTCCTGTTCACTCCACCAGTCAGCGAGGTCCGGTCTTGCCTCGATGATGCTCAACTTCTTACCCAGTCCTTTGAGGAAGCACAGATCACAGTTGCCCCAGTCTGTTGTACCGTTGTTGTTGGGTAGTTGCAGATCGAAGTTTTGATTGATCCAGAACTCATAGATATCCTCTTTCGTGATGCCGTCAAGCCATAACGGCAGGTGTCGTTCCTGAAATTCTGCGACAGTGCCATGCATCTTGGCTGCTCGGCGTTGCTCATCACCTCTGATGCCGATCAAGCACACATAGGGGTTTGGGAATCCTCGTTCTTCGCGTAGATACTGGCCAATTGCTTTGATCTTCAGGTCCTGGGTACAAAATCGTGCGACTGGGTTCGGGGCATATCTTCTTGCTTTGATCAGTGCAGTAAAGGGTTCACCATTTCTTGCTGCGGTTTCGTGATCGACAACCCGTGTTTCGTACAGGTACATAGGCTTTTCTTCTGTATTTCTTTTGATCTCTCTTTCAAGCCAGACGATAGGGACATCCCAGTTCTCGGAGCAAGCCTGGACAAAGTCCAATGTCTCCGGCATCTCTTTCCCTGTGTTCGCAAAGGTAACAACACAATCTTCAGGAAGGTATCCGTCATAAGCTTCGAGCACCTTGTACAACATGAAGGCAGATGTTCTGCCACCACTGAAACTGATGCACGTTGGACCGTCAACTAAATATGGGTTGTTCATGTAACCATCCTTTGTTACTATCTAATTGTTAGCAGACCCCCTTATTTGCTAACGATACCTTAATTGCTTTGGGTATTTGTACTGCACTGGGTTACCTATTCGGGCCTGGTGCAGTACTTTCTTTATCCACCCCGTCCTTGTCGATAAACTTGTGCTGCTCTTGATACACTTATATTGTGATCTTCAGCTATACTTTTATATTTTTCCCCTGCCTCTCTTTGCTCAAAGATAATCTGCCTTCTCCATTTGAAGTAATCCCGATGATCTTCAAACCCTGCATTTTGAAGATGTTTAATCCAGTTCTTGTGCCGGGTATCAAAATATTCATCCTGTTCCTCCTCGTCGGATTTCATAAAAAAATCCATGTCCACTTCACCGTTTACTGCCTTATAAGTAAGATTAAAATATGAATCATTTCTCATTCTGTACCTCCCAAGGTTTCGCTGCTGTACTGCTACCCAGATAATGCCACATTGCCATGCCCGGTTCCGCATGGGTATGCACGATGTGACCCAAATGTTTCTGTACATATCCAACTGCTTTCTTACAAGCGCGGTTCCCATTCGCTTTTTTGTGCTGCTTGAGTGCGGTCTTAGCTAGGAATTCCAGGTCTGATCGCTTATAGAATTCGTTTTCCTTCATTGCTTTCATAACGATACCGGCTATCCCAACCTCATCTTCTGAGATTTCATCATCGCTCTTCTTCTGGATCTTAGTAAAGTCACTCACCTGCCACAGGCCGTCATCGAAATCAAAGAACGCGAGGTGTTCTTGTGGGTCTGCTGCATTACGCGCTTCATAGAACAAATTAATATTAGGCTTTTCGCCCATCAGTTTGATGCCACTGTCGAACCAACCGGCGAACACGCTGCCGCCTCGTGCTGACAGGAATGATCTGTCATCGACTCTCTCTTTACCGGTATGATGTGCGAGTACGACAGCGCACTTGTGCATCTCTATCAGCATATCGATCCGGTCCAGGAGCTTCCTGATTTCTGTGTTGCTGTTCTCTTCACCGTCGAAGAAATTAATAATGGGGTCAATCATCAGGATGTCTGGCTGATGAAAAGCAATCTCATCACTGATAGCCTGGATGTCTGCATCCTTCATTAAATTTTTACGCAGCCGCCCAGATATAATAAGGTTACTGAAACCGATCTGCCGGAGGTCATCGTTTGTTGAGAATCTCTGGTAGTACATCTCGACTCGCTGCTTCAAGAATTCTGCGATGATCTCAGCCTGGAGCCACATTACTTTGAGTGGCTTATTAAAAGGTCGGCCCATGAAATCAGTGCCGGTAGTTGCACCTGAAGCGAAGCCACCCAACCAGTTACTCTTACCGATCTTTGGCTTGCCAAGCAGGAGCACTCGACTGTTTTCAAAAATAAACTTATCACCCCAGTACTGCTCGATGGTGTCGTCTTCCATCTCTTGCCATTGAGGCGCGTTGAAAGGGACTAAACCAAGGGGGCTAACGTCTGGTTTTTCAGGGGTATCAATAGGGTCTTCCTGGGATTGTATCTCTTTGAGATCCTCACTGATCCCGGTCTCCCATGTCGAGGTGTGCCATTGATTGATACCACTCTCAGCCATGTCTGGATTACGCTTGAGGTGTCCTTGGGCAATAGAGAGCACAGTTCTGGTAGCCTCTACCATATCCATTGGCGGGAAGCAGGTTTGATTCCAGTCCTGGGATTTAATGAGAACTTCTCTGAGTCCCCACCCTTCCTTGATCCACTTGCCTACCAGTCTAGCCAGCGTGTCATTACGGTTGCCTTCAACCTTGGGTTCTTCGGTGAGCTTGTTGCGAATGCTGACCACTTCTCCGGTGTTGGGATCCACAGCATTGAAGCCATGGATATGCTCCAGGTCTACACTGGACAGGAGGGGAAGGTCACTGACAGAGCTAACACCATAGTTTGGCTCACACTTCAGGCTATACCCCCCACTGGGCACAACCATGACGTAGCCACCATCTCCACGCACATCAATCTTGTTCTTGCCCACAGAGTTACGGATATCATCATGACCTGTTGCGTAAAAGAAATGTGTGCCGCCGCGGGGAGTTTTCTGAACCAGTGGTGTACGCGTGATCGCACCAGACTCAACCCAGGTAACGGCCTCATCGCTGTCTGCATCGACAACAACAAAGCTGATGCCGGTGATTGCTGCCCAGTTAGCATCAGGGTATTGTTCATGCCACTGGTTAATTTCTTTTTCACTCGGCTGGATCTTTTGATAATGGGTCCACTTAACCCTGGGCGTTTTTGCCCACTTAGCTTTTAGTACGTCATCGGTATCGAAAGGATGTCGGGTCCTAAAATATTTAGGGACTACTTCGAGGGGAGATCCACAAGGTATCAGATGAAGACCGTGCTCCCACATCTCATGCAAAAAATCCCCTTTATCACCAGGAGTAATGTTTTCTCCGTTGAAATTTTCCTGGAAAAAATGCATGCGCTATCCTGTTCTTTCAATGCGCCTCGTTCGTTCATCATCCAAAGCAGATTCAATAGCCATGTTGAGTGACTTAGCTGCCTGCCTGATTGATCGAAGTTGCTGTAGCTTGGGATCGTTTACCTCACTAATGGTGAATGAATCACCGACATCAAGCTTAAGCAGGATCCTTTGCCACTTCCCTGGGCCTCTGGTTTTTGGCCCTAGACTAACGCCTTTTTCAATTACAATATCCAACTGGATCTCCTCCTGGTTTTATTGCCTCTATCCTACGCTAAATAAAAAAAGATAACAACCTAGATAAAAAGGGTTGCAATTAGCTGGTGGCTATGCCAAAGTGAGGAATGAATGGAGAGGAGAAGTGAGATATGGAATACGATGAGATCGTAAGTGTATTGGTCGCTGAAAGAAAAAGAAGGACGGAGATTGATCATAAGATAAAGAAGCTGGAAAGAGAAGTACTAGAGACAAAAACCGCAAGGGACGCAATCGCGCCCATTCTAAACCAGGGAGGGGAACGCACCGACAACGGTGTTACCTTCGAGATCAAGCGGTCCTACCTATGGGACCAGGGTCTTTTGCAGGGTGCGTTAGAAACGCAAAAGGAATACATCCCCTTTGTTAGTCATAAACTGGAAATCAAAGTAAACCTGACGCAGTTCAAGTCTTTTTGCCTTGACCATCCAGGGCATCCGATCATACCCAAGATCCATGCCGCCATGTCTACGAAGTTTGGGGACCCTCGGATCAAAGCAATTAAAGAGAAGGAGTCAGCATGACATTATTAGCGCAAGTAAAAACAGAACCAGAAGATGTCCCGGACAATGAGATCCGTCCTGTTAGAATGAATATTCAGGGAACAGACGGCATTGGCAAGAGCACCTTTGGTGCAGGTGCGCCCAGTCCCATCTTTATTCAGGCAGAAGATGGATTGAACTACATCAAGGATGTGCCGAGGTTTCCAAAGGCCGATCAATGGAATGACATCATTGCTCAGATTACTACCTTGGCAACTGAAGATCATACCTTTCGCACTCTCGTATTAGATACCACTGATGCAGCTTGTTTGCTGGCAGAAGCACGGGTCTGTGAAAAAAATAATTGGGAAAGCATTGAAACTCCAGGCTATGGAAAAGGGTTTACGGCTGTCAGGGAATGCTGGGTTAAGCTAATCGAGGCTCTTTCATATCTGTACACGCAGAAGAACATGAACATCATTCTGTTGAGCCATGTACACATCCGCCCTTTCAATGACCCTGGTCATGATTCTTATGATCGTTGGGAGATGCGTTGTCAAAAGACTGTGAACGCATTAATTAAGGACTGGGTAGATTTTAATCTATTTGCTAATTACGAGACCAGTACGGTCAAAGAAGGCGGCAAAACACGCGGTATCAGTTGGGGCAATCGATCTTTGTTTACAAAGTTTGCTGCCGCACACGATGCCAAATCACGAGTGAACCTACCAGCTAAGATCGATTTAAGCTGGGACAGTTTTGCTCAACATTACACAGCTGCATTAGCAGTACCATCAACAAAAACAAATAAATAAGGAGTTCCCCATGGGAATATTAGATCAAGTTGATTGGTCAGGCGTTGAAATAGATTCTGGTATGGACAATGCCGCACTACCACCAGGTGAATACACGGTTGAAGCTTGGAGCTATAAGGAAGAGGTATCTGCAGCAGGTAATACTTATCTTCATTTTGAATTCAAGGTTCTTGGACCCACGCATGTTAATCAACGCATCTGGGAAAATTTTACCTTGACAGGTAGTTCTACAGTGGGAATGGCGAGATTGAAAAGCTTCATCTCAGTTGCCGGTATTGATGTTAACCAACCTCTTGGTGCTGCCCTGGTAAACTCAGCCATGAATCGTCCGCTCAATGTTACAACTAGGATTGAAGAAGGTGTTGGCGAGTACGCAGATAAGACTCAGATTACCTCTTTCAAGGAAGCAAAGAGCATGGCCCAGGCACAAGCACCGGTTGCACCAGTTGCGGCACCAGTTCCAGTTCCAGTTCCTGCACCAGTGGTAGCACCACCACCACCTGTCACCGGCCAATGGACAACATAACGCTATGAAGATTGAAAAAAATATAAAGATTCCTCCCACAAAAACTGGCCCTCGCAGTGAGATAGGGAAGCTGGTTAAGCAGATGGAAGTTGGAGATAGCATCGAGGTTCCAGATGTGAAAACTGTGAATGCTGTTAGAGCGATGTTTTACGCAAGAGGGGAGACTTCCCTACAGAGACAAACCAAAACACCTACGGGTGTCCGGTATAGAGTCTGGAGAACCAAATAATGACTACTTTTCATGCGACTGTAGAAACAAGAAGCGACGATAACGGAGTGTTTGATAAACGAATTGTCCTGAATAATGATTTCTATATCCATGAATGGAAGGATGGTGACTTGTTGGAGGTCCAGATAAACAACAATGGAACCATCTGCTTCTATCATGTTGAACCCATCGTGAGGCACATAGAAATCTAAAGCAAAGGAGAGGGGAAGATGACAACGATCAAACATTTTAAAAATGAAAATGTAAAAATTGAGATTTCAAAAAAAGAGTTTCATGAATTTATAGCAGCGGCAAACAAATTAAAACGAACTATAGATACCGCCCAGGAAACAAACGATCTCTGGCTCTCTGATGTGAAGAATTTAGAAGAATTAAAATGGAAACTGACGGAGCTATTGGGATTAACCTTTGACAGAGATACTTGGGGTTACGTTCAAAATACAACAAAGGAATGATCTGTCATGGAATGGCCCGATAAAACAAAAAAGCAGTATGACAGCAGCATGACCTGGGTATGGGGTGGCGATGTTGATGGCGAATTATTCTTAAATGAAGATGACGAATCATTAATCTGGTATGTATTGCAATATGCTATCAATGAATTGAATGGAGTAGAAGATCCTGATATCCAATTAGAACATTTGGAACCGAAAGATATAACTGATTTCCTCGCACGATGGCGCGACGTAAACGAGTTGGTTGAAGAAGAACAACGGTTACACATGAAAGGCCAGCTAAAGTAAGGAGAAATTTTTTGGATGATAGAATTGAAGAGATACACATTAATTTCAGCAATGAAGAGATGGCACAAATATTTGAAGAATTAAAAGTATGGATTCAAGATCTGCGTAAATATAATTATAACTTAGAAGCAATCACTGAAGTTATGTGTACGTTTGCTCTGATATATGCATACACTTATGCAGACATAGGGACTGTTGACGATTCAATTCAAGAGATTAAGAACACTGTCACACTCAATCTTGTTGATATGCCTGAAGGTGAACGAGAAGAACCTGTTCATTAAATGGAACTCAGAACCTATCAGCAAAGTTCTTTAGATGACACTCTTGGTTGGCTAAAGACAAAAATCACACACCCTCTCATAGTGTTACCGACTGGGTCTGGGAAAACAATTGTATTTGCTCACCTAATAAAGACACTTTACAAGCAGGATCCATCACAAAGATTCTTAATTATTGCGCATCGTCAAGAATTAATAAGTCAGGCGAAAGAAAAGATTTTAAATGTTTGGCCAAATGCACCATGCGGCATATTGTCTGCCAATCTTAAACAATTCAACAGCACTGCCTCTATCATCATTGCCAGTCGAGATACGTTGGCATCACAAACCAGGCTTTACAAGTCTTTACCCGTAGACTACATCATTATTGATGAGGCCCACCATGTTAGCCTCGATCATAATAGTCGCTATAGAAAAATCATAAATCACTTTGAAGAGATTGGATCCCCTAAAGTAATTGGCGTTACCGCTACCCCATACAGGATGGGGCAAGGATATATATACGGTACTAAAGCTGATTTTTTTGGCGGGGTCTCTCACTCTGTATCGATACCTGAACTTATTAAACAGCAATATTTATGCAGGCTTTCTGCTTTTGCAGTTGCTAAAGAAGCCATCATCGATGCCAGCAAAGCGAGGCTTAAGTTTAAAGGCGGAGACTATCGAGAGTCGGACCTGGAAATTTTAGCCATGGTCGATAGCACAATCAGGGCAATTATTGATGATTGGCTTGAGAAAGCTTTCTATAAGGGGAGAACCAGCACTGTCTTTTTTTGCGTCAGCATTTTGCATGCCCAAAAAATGTGCATGGCGCTTAGATCTACCGGCATTAAAGCAAGATTTATCACAGGAGAAACCCCCACTTCTGACAGAGAAATTATTCTAAATCAATTTGAGAACGGGGAGATCAATGCGCTCTGCAATGTTGCTGTATTAACAGAGGGATGGGATGCACCCAGAACCGACTGCATAGCCCTTCTTCGGCCAACCAAATCACTGGGTCTGTATGTCCAGATCTGTGGTAGAGGCATGCGTACCTGGGGAGATAAAACAGATTGCTTGCTCCTGGATTACGGCGGCAATATGCAGCGGCATGGATGCATTGATATTGCCAAGCCAAGTCGATTAAGTCCGGCTGATGAAGAAGAAGACATGATCTGGATCTGCGATGAATGTTTTGCCGTAAATGATTATACATATGACCAATGTATTGAGTGCAATGCTTTAAAGCCGCAGCCAACCCTGGAATTAGCTTTACCAGGAGATGGTCAAGAAGAGAAAGAAGCTGCCGAAACAACAGAAGCTGCCACTGGCTACGTTCTTTCTGATGAAGTCCCGGATTCCGAACAACCTATCTATCGGACAGAACAAGTCGCTTCGGTAACTGCCAAGAAAAAAACATCAAAGAAAGGCAATGAATATTTAAGCGTGGAATTCAATTGCAAAGGTGTGTATTGGCCACAGTCAACCGCGCTCATGATTGGGATGTATGGTAAGGCTGGTGACATAGCGAGAGAAAAATGGGATTCCATGGCAAAAGAAAGAAGGTGGGGGCAAATGGGGAAAGTGCCTCCTAGAAATATAGATGATGCTGTGGACTTGATTAATAATGAAGGCATTTTCAGCAACATCAAAGAAGTTAACTTAAAAAAAGAAGGAAAATACTGGAATGTTGTCGGAGTCAATTTTTAAGAAGATCGATGAAGTTATTGCTGAACAGAATAAAGATTACCGCGGTCATTTAGGGTTCAGCATTATTGGTGATACTGATGAACGAAAGCTTTGGCTTAAATTTAATTGGTGTCTTACATCCAGCTTTGAGGGCCGAATGCTTAGGTTGTTTGACTTAGGCAATCGAATCGAAGATCAGGTCATTGATAACATAAGTGATACCAAAGTAATTGGTGTGTCTGCCCTGGATGACGATGGCAATCAGTATCGAGCCAGTGCTGTTGGTGGACACTTCGCCGGATCCTGTGATGGATTTGTCAGGAAAGTATTACCCGAATCCCCCGATACTATACTTCTCCTGGAAGTGAAAAGTGCAAATGACAAACGCTTCAAGGAACTGGTGAAGCTGCAAGACTACCAGGGCTGGAGCCAAACGTATCAATGGCAGATCCATTCTTACATGGGAATCTTTGGTGTAACCAAGACACTGATCGTTGTAGTCAATAAGAATAACAATGAAATCTATTCAGAGATCATTGATTACAATCCTTCTATCTGGGAGCAGGCGCAAGAAAAAGCAGACCGAATCATTACTAGTGATGCTATTCCTGACGGTCTTTCTGAAAGAGATTGGCGACTTAAAAACGAAACCACTGTCTATCGTGAAGTTTATCTGGGAAACAGACTTCCCACTTCTGTGAATTGCAGGAACTGCACAAGTTCTAAGGCCATCACAGAGTCAAATGGAGCCGTCTGGTGGTGTTTCCGACACAATAAGAACTTAGCCCTGGATGAACAGAAAAACGGATGCCAGGACCATCTATGGATGCCTGTGCTTGTACCCGCGGACCATCTGCCAGATCAAAGCACTGAGGATAAAATAGCTTACCAATCCGGTATTGTTAAGTTCTTTAATTCCACTAAGGAAAATCTTGACGCTAATTCTTTTAGCAGTCCTGAACTCAGAGAATTATCTAAAGCTAAGTTTGATGCTGGGATTATGACAGGCACTCATAGCTTTAGAGATTCATTCGATGCTAGGTTTGTAAGTGTTCATGTGATGGATGAGGATCAGACACCGTTCTAGGTGGCCATTCTCTTGGGTCTTTAATGATATGCACTATGACGCCAGGGTGAGTTGCTTCGACTAGCTTTTTCTTTAGCCTGAATACCTGGGTTACAATCCCCTTGGTATCTTCTACTACATACTGATCCTTACACCAGTACCTGAAGTCAGCAATGTATTTACAGATCTTCTTGCCTTCAACCATGCATTCATACGGAACCTGGACTTCAAGATGACTGATGTGGCCATCTCCCTGCATGTTCTTGAGGATTTTATATCGAGCGGCTTCAAGTTTAGAATCAAACTTAATACCATCGTACTCTACCTTCTGAGCAAAATACTTATTCCCTTTCTTCCTTCGTCGTTGTGCCAAAGAATTAAGTGCCTAATAATTTATCTAATTCTACATCGCGTAAAGCCTGTACACCACGTTTGAATAATGGTTGAGGTGGAGGTGCAGGTGGTGGCACTGCTCCTGGTGCAGGTGCAGGTGCTTGAGCCAGCGGAGGTGGTGCTGCTTGCGCTTGTGCTTCTGCTCTTGCCTCTGGCCTGAACGGTTTATTAATAAATTCTTTTTTAACTTCTCCTATCCCTTCAAAGTCATATGGATTGGATATTTTGTTTCTATCAGCACGGTAAGCTTCTTTCATAATTTGTTTTGATAGAGGAGCCACAGAGTAAGTTCCATGCATTACCCGTTTATAATCAGGTGCGCCTGCTCGTTTTAGGACTCTAGCTATTTGCCCCTCCGACATACCTAGTGTGCGAGCATCTTCAATTGCCATGTTTAAAGATCTCAGTTCCTTAAACCGTTGTTCATTAGTGGTTAGATAAGCATCAGTTATTGCTTGTGCTTCTACTTTGTTGCGCTTCTTAGCCACTTGGCTAAAGATTCTACCTGCTGAACGAATTTGTTGTGCTGCTTCTATGCCACGGTAATAGAGTTGTTGCTCCATAACAGGACGAACAGTCTTTAATCCAGAGATAGCTTCGGCAAATTCGCCAGCAGGATCAAGTCTAACTCCCTGATTGCTTAACGCTGGACCCGTAAGACCGGTTGCAGATACCATCGCTTTTGGAAAATCTTTCCACTGCTGCCGTCTAAGATCATAAGGAGATGCAGTTGGCACTATAGCATCAACCAAATGACTAAAACCTTTCACACCTATAGTCCCTAAATTATCTGCTTCGTTCCATATTTTTCTTCCGGTATTAGTTTGGTTTCTAACTAGATCAAATGCCCTTTCGAGAACCATAGGTTCGCTCAAAAATGGGCTAAAGAATTCTCCTGCTGATTCTCCTAAAGCATTTCCAGCAATTGACATAAGTTCTTTCTCTTCTGTAACACCATTATTTACTGCATTCCACACTCCTCGAATGGGTCGTGTTAAATAATCGTATGGGTTGGTGTAAGAGTAATTATAAAACTCAGTGACATTACCATCCTTATCTGTAGCAACAGGGATAAGTTGACTGTTTCTTTCCCACTCAGGAGCGAATGATCTTTTATATGCTTCAGTCTGATCTTCACTAGAACCGGTAAGGGTATGCCCTATGCTTGAGATAACTCTACCACCAGCATAATTAACAGTAGCCATACCAGCAAGTCTTCTCATGCCAATCTCTCGTATCTCAGGAGATTCACTGGCAACTTCTTTAATTGCTCGTTGCAATGTATTGCCACTGGTTCTGATGATTTCAGCAGGGAATGCAATAAAGTTTCCCAAAGGAAGCACTCTCAACTGTCTAATTATCTCTGGGACACGAACATAATTAGGAACAAGATCTTTGGTAATCGATGCCGCTTCTCTTTTAAGAAATATTTGTAACTGATCTACAGGTAAAGCAGCAGCATTTACATTGGAGCCAAACTGAAGAAGGTTCCTATAGTCTGTTACAGGAATGATGGCATTAGGATTTTTTTCTATAACTTTATTAAGCTTCCCCAATTCCATTTCATAGTTATATATTTTCCAGACATCATCTGACCCCTGGTAAACTTTAGTTGCAAAATTGTTTTGCGCTTTTTCAGCCCACTTTAAAGCGTTACCTTTGAATACATTACTTCCTATCCTATTTTCAACAGCGTCCTTCATAAGGGCTTCAAATTCACCCTGCCTTACATTTGTATTAACAACTCCAAGGGTAGTGTATTCATCATAAATTTCTCTAAGATCCTGGCTTTTTAAAGGCTCTCCTTTTCTGCCACTCATATTCCCAATACTCTTCCTCTCTCCCCTTAATACTTGTTTACTTGCTCCTTTAACTGGGACATATTGGTCACCTATTTGACTGAAAACAGTTTGCATAGAATCTAAAAGAGATTTCCCATTCCCTACATTGCCTGATTGAATTGCAAAAAAAGCAGCGGTAGTTGCGTTTCTGATTTGTGTTACTGGACTGTATACAGTTTTAGCCATTTGAGATAAACCTTTAGTCATCAGGAAGGTAGACCATAAGTTACTAACAAAACTATCTCCTAATAAACCTCCCAAATTTGAAGCATTATCAAGACCATTTATATACTCTGTCTTAATATACTTACCGGCTAATGGCCCATACTTTGACTTGGATGCATCGGTTAACAGACCTTTGTTATCAAGCTCACCCAGCATGGAATAAGATCCTGGTGTTGCAGTTAAAGGTATTTTATTAACAATATATTCTGAGCCTGGGTTTATCTGTGCAAGCTTTGTATTATAAGCATCAATATCCCGGAACATATTGTGCTTGGTAATCATCTTGGCTACACCTTCAGTAGTCTCCTTGACCTTATTCATAAGACCTTCTTTTTGTTCGCCAAAACTTTGTTGTCTTATCTTATAACTACCTTCTTTATTAGGGATTCTTCCAAATATATTTTCGCTACCACTGTACTCCCCAAGAAAATCTCTTATAGCTGGGAAATTATCGAGCTTTCTCCCTTTAAGAATACCATTACCTATACCTGTTAAAGTTTCTCTCTCAAATTGCATCTCCGGTTTCATGCCACCTGAAGAAAACTCTTTCCGTGACATCATGTCATTTAAAATATTCATAGCATCTTGCTCAGACAGAGGGTTCTTAGTCTTAGCCGACATGTCAATAAGCTCTTGCATAGCTGCTTGGGTTTGTTCAGGAGAAGGTTTGTATTTCGGATCTCTTAACGCACGGTATAGGCGTGAGCCATAAAAGTACATATTTCCACCAACTGTTTCAATCAACTGTTCTTGGGTCGCTCGATCAAGGACACCATCTGAAGATAACTTTTGAGATAGGCCATCTATTTGTTTCCTCGCTAGTTCTGAAGCTTCAAAAAGGCTCCTATCTGGCCTTAAAAACTTTTTATCCTTGGACAAATTTTTAACTTTCTCATCCAATGCTCTTAAAGTTTTCCCACCTTTAACCCGAGTGGTTGCCTCTCTACCAAATAAATAATCATCAAGAGCGTTAAGTGCAGTTCTATCATCAACACTGTTGAGAACCCCTGCTTTAGATAAATCAGTTAAAGACTTATCTATGCTTTCCATATTTCTTCTGAGTTCATTATCAACTGCGCTCATTTCATGAATTTTCTGAGCCTTTATTTGAGCAGTCATACTGTCAGGCAGATCACCTTTAAAAGTAAATTTGTTAAGTATTTTTCTTGCGTTACCTGAAGTATCCTGGCCAATCTTGGTCATGGCAGTTCCAACAGGAGAAGCTGCCGTTGCGTCAAACAGTGCAAGACTTTTTTCAGCAAGACCTTTCCCTAACCCTGTTTCTCCAGCGGCTGAAATGGTTTTGCCAACACCCCAAGCTCCGAATTTAAAAGCTTTAGGGATCCCTAGAATTAATGCAGCACTTTCTCCTGCAACTTTGAGTCTGTTGCCAAGCTCTGCTGCTGCTCTTTCAGCACCGTCAAGGTCTTCGGTTGGAGTTCTAGATGTTGGGCCTGCGTCAAAAAAATCACCAAGGGTTTCTACATCTTGAGTAGCTACAGCAAAGTCTGTACCGGCAAGAGCGCCATACTCCCCCATCTTCCCCAGCTTTCTTGCTTTAGCTATTTTGGCAGCAATTGTTCCAGGAACTGCAAATTGAGTTATGAACTTGGCAGCTTCGCCTGCGCCGGTGTAGGTAACGGGTTTGAATTTTTCGTAGAACTGTCTAACCTTTTCTGCTCGACTTTCTTCTGGATCAGCGACTGCGTCATAAACTTCCCAGGGTAGAGTTGCAAGACCTTGCATGGTCCCAACAAGACCAGCACCAATTCCCCTGCCTATGTCACCTAAACTGGATACTTCTGATGCCTCAACATCTTCTGCCGTTACGCTGCGAGTTTTATTGTAATACTTTGCCGCAGCAATCTTTGCCTGTTCAGGGTCATCTGTTCTTATATTAACAACTCTCCCGTCAGGCAACCTTATCTTCATTAAGACCCGCCTAAAGCATTTGCTTGTTCTGTAGTTAAGTCTAGTATATTCCCGCTTTCATCTAAATTTAATCCAGTACCTCCATTTGCATCAACCATCCTTGATGCTCTTGTCCATAAATCTTCATCTGATACACCCGAATTTTTATTAATATTAGCTCTCATAGCCTTAAATAAAGTGGCTTTAGCTGTTGAAGATCCTCGTGAATTTAATGACAGAGTCAACTGTATTATCTCTTCATCTGACTTACCCGACTCTTCATCTTCTTCCTTTGTTGGGAATTTATCTCTTAAGTATTCAAAGTTAGTAATGAAAGTTGAATCATCTCCTTCTAGACTTGCTATCTGCGCTCGCTCAACATCATATTCTCTGGCCCCTTCATTAAAATCAGAGAAGAAGTTTCTCTTAGTCCATCCCTCTTTGTCCTTCGCAGCATTAGCAAGCCCGGCTTGAACACGAGGGTCACTTAACCGGTCCATAATATTTGCAAAGAATCCTTCTTCTTCTTCGGGGGAAGGATCTCCTCCAGTTTCAGCCTCTTCAGTAAGAGCAGTATTAACCACTGCACTTGCGGACGGTTCTGGAAGAGCTACCTCAGAAGGAACAGGTAGTGTTGGTTGAGGTAATGGTGTACCTAAAGGACCAGTTGCCTGCTGCGGAATAGGAGGAGCTCCTGCTTCATCATCTCCCCCAACAAAAGGTAATGCGGTTAGGGCTGCTATCCCAATCCCTTTTTTCTTATTATCTAGTGCAAACTTCCCTGCCGCTTTTGCTAACGGTCTCGTTTTTGGATGTAGTGCTGCTATACCAGTACCCATAACTCCTAGCGTTTTCCACCAGGGTGTAGATTCTTCTTCTACTTCTACTTCTTCTTCAGGTTCATTCGCCATTGCTGGTGGCGCCACTAAATCGGCTATCTCTCCTGGAAGACCGGGAGCTTCTTTAGCAACTTCAGTTTGCGCCCAAGTAGCCGCTCTTCCTGTGCCACCTCCCAATAATGCGGGTACTTTTTCTTGAACCTTTGCAACCTTTGCCAATTGTTCGCTAATTTTATTTGCCTTAACTCCCATCTTTGTAAGCCTTGCTGCAAGTAAAGCAGGAGGCCAAGCAATTAAAGGTAAAGTTGCTACATCTAAAGGATCAGAAGGGTCAAAAAAGAAATCGGTAACATCCCGAAGATTCATGCCAGAATCTTCTTCAGTCCTTTTGGGCCAAGGGACTCCGTCACTGTAATCCATTTCAAAGAAATCATCAGACACATAATCACCTGCCGCATACTTACGAATAGGTGCAACACCTCCCATGATTCCACCTGCAGCACGTTGTTCAGGTGTTTGAAACATAGGCCGATCATAAAGCTCTGGATGAGACATCATTCCACCTTGGTTCATATTTCTAGCCTCCGACAAAGCAATAGCAATCGCCTGCTTTGGATTCGTTACTTTCTTTCCTGATCCACCGGACTTAAGAGTACCTGACTTGTACTCTTTCATTACCGTATTAATTTTATTTTGACGTTGAGTCATTATCCTCTGTTACCCCCAAAGACTTCCAATAGCCCCAAGTACTTGACCGGCTTTAGCCCAATTACTACCTCCCGTATTTGCACCAACATTTCCAAGTTGTGCACCATAACCACTTTGCATTTGCGGCAAGTACCCAGCTAATCCACCAAGCATCTGCTGACCACGTTGTAATCTCATGTATGGCTCATCTGCCATCTGAGTTGCTGCAGTGTACTGAGCACCATATGCACGATCTTGAATCCCTCTTCCTTGCTGACCCAGTCCTGCCATAGTGCCAATTTGTCCGGTAAGCATGTTGTATCCTTGCTGACCCAGACCGGCAATACCTGCACCTGCTGCACGTTGATTAGCTGTACCTGCACCATAAGCATCAAGAGCAGTACCATATTGTTGTTGCGTTAATCCACCCAAGCCCCCGGCCGCACCTTGCATCCTACCCATTTGGTTTTCATAACTGCCCAGGCCCATTTGTTGACCTTGACCGTATTGAGATCCCATGCCCTGGCCTATATCTGCCTGTTGACCGGCAGCACCAATCTGAGCCTGCGCTCCTTGTATTCCAAGTTGGCCTCTCTGCCCAGCTAATGCGCCAATGTTTTGACCTGCTTGCATGCCTGCTTGCCCTTGAGCTTGAGCAGTTTGAAAGGCTTGTTGCCCCAGTTGGGACATAAGTTGTTGAGTGGAAATCCCCATCTGAGCCGCTTGTGATGCTAAATCAGCTTGGCTTAGAGAGCCTTGAACTCCCATCTGACCTCTTTGAAATCCACCTTGTTGCCCCATTTGCCGACCAGCCATCGTTGCTGCTTGCCCTTGCTGTGCAAGTTGTCCGCGTAATTGATCAGTACTTATCCCTAGATTAGCAGCACGTTCTGCTAGTTGTGCCTCATTCATCTTTCCTGTAACGCCAAGTTGGCCACCCTGGAATGCTCCAGATTGCGCCATTTCTTCTGCACTTAATCCAAGTTGTGCTGCTGATTGTGCAGCTTGCAAAGAAGTTCCTGCACCAGCTTGGCCTAATGATCCTGTCAACTGAGCAGCTTGTTGTTGTCGTCCTTTAGATTGCTCAAAAGCTTGTTGCGCTTGTTGCGCGGCTTGCTCATATCCTTTTGATCTTAATTGAGCACCGGTCCTAGCTTGTTGTTCAAGTACGTTTCGACCAATCTCGGCTTGTTCAATACCTTGTCGAGATCCACCAAAAGCACCTGATTGAATAGCTTTAGCTTTTGCTTGTTGTCTTTGCTTCTCTCCAAGTCGAGCAATCTCTTCCTGTTCTGCATCAATAACTTGCTGTGTAAATGGATCCATGAATTTACCAATAGAACTTGGATCAAATTGCCCTCCAGTCCCAGCAAGACCAGCTATCCCTTGCAGGGCTGTAGATTTGCCCATCTCTCCAGCAGATCTTAAGTCTCTCCCTGCAAATTCTGTTTGTCGTCTGGCTCTTTCAGTTGCTTCCAAAGCTCGTTGTTGTGCTGTTCCAACTTGAGATCCAATGCCTGATGATGCTCTGCCAATAGCAGTTTCTCCTGCTGCGGCACCTGCACCTGCTTCTTGACCTATACCACCTAACGCAGATGACAAGCCTTGCGCCTCAGCTAAAGCTGCTTCTTCTTGTCTGCCAGTCTCACCAAAAGTTCTATCTAAAGTATTTTCTAAACTTCTAGAAGCATCTCTTATTCCTCTTTGGCCAGTTTGAGATTCAATGTCTGCTCTACGTCCCGCACTAAGTGCCATTTGCTGTGCTCTTGCTGCTTGCTCTGCAGAACTCAGAGCAGATCCCCTTATCATGCCTTCTGCACCGGCCATGCCTAGTTGAGCTTCTTGTACTTCTGCAGGAATACCTGCTCCTGCTTGTCCGATATCACCAGCCGCACCACGCATCATGCCCCTGGCTTCTTGATCCATAAACTGCTCGCCCTGGTAAGGACTATATTGACCTAAGCTTTGCATATATAAAGATCGAGCTTGAGGATCACCAAAAAGACCAGCACTTGCTGGGTCAAATCCTTGCCCAGCTTGGCGATACAAGCCTTGAGCTTCGGCAAGTTGACCTCCAAAACCCCCAAGCCCTTGTGACATATTTCTAGCTTGTATCTCTAATGGTGAAAGACCAGCTACCTGTTGAATAGGAACCGGTATTTGTTGTCCTATAAGGCCACCTTGATCAGGTGTTCCAAAATAAGACGCGAGCATATTCCTTGATGCAAGTTCTACCGCTGGATCACTATAGCTATACGAAGCAGATGGTAAAACATGAGGTTTACTTTCATCATAAGTTTCGGTTCCCATTACGACATCCCCGCTGCTTTTTCGCCCATTTTCTGAAGTGCATACATAGTTCGTGCTCCTTC
>Ga0315334_10000435_pt1 | contig 25670 bp, 29 predicted proteins | sample M150034915metaG_FD_205555 | JGI IMG/M metagenome (GOLD analysis project Ga0315334, IMG submission 205555) | Ammonia-oxidizing marine archaeal communities from Monterey Bay, California, United States - M1 500m 34915 | ecosystem: Environmental > Aquatic > Marine > Intertidal zone | place: USA... | reverse complement strand
AGGGGTAGGAGTATATGTCCAATCTGTTCCGGCTTCAGTTTTAATTCCTGCTTTACCCGCAGCAATAGTGGATGCGTTTGACCAGTTATCACTCAGTAATCGAATGACAAAACTAACTTCATCCATCTAACGACCCCAACTAGTAGAATTAAGGTCTTCTATAACAGCATCATTAGTAAGAGTTAGAAGGCGGTCTACTGCAAATTCAAATACTGTATCGCTACTCACAGAAAAGTCTCCATAGGTTGAATTTGCAATCATTTCATTTCTCTCTGTTTCTATCCTTAGTATCTCTTTGAATTTATATAACAAATTTCTAATGTCTAACATGCTATCACCTAGTCAATTAGATGAAGTAGTGATTTCTTACTCTTGATTATGTCTGAGGCTTCTTTCATAAGAATATCATGCTTTGTCTTCAAGTCAATGTTTGCTCCAGTTTCAGCAATTAATATGGTGTTATCATCATGGACTAATATCTCTGCTGCAACATATTTAGTTGCTGCTTCATGTATTTCTGCTGGAACTCTACTTGCTCCTCTAAGGTAGGTTACCTTGATAGAATTGTTCTTTAGATAGGGCCACTGCTTTTTAAGGAAAATCTTACCATGACGGCCTAACATCCACCAATCTCCCTGTCTTCCAGAATCTTCATTATCAGTGAAATTAGAAGTAACTGCTGTTGAATCAATGGTTTCTATTAAAGAGCATATTGTTCCAGCATCAGACGGAAGTAGTGAAGTTATTATCACTGCTTTACCATCACCAGATGGAGAAGCATAAAAGAAGTCAGATATATTCTTTGTTGCTCCACCATCTTCTGTTGTTGATTTGGCTACAGTTTCTCCTGTAAATTGTGCTGTGTCATGAGGGAATACTTCATTAATTGCATCGCATATTTGTGATACTGTTGTCTGTGTCCCATATATATCATAGAAGCCATCTGAGTCATCCTTAGCCAATGTAAAGGTATATCCTGCTACTAGCAACTTAAGCGTAAATGCAGGAATGGTTGCAGCAGGAGGGGGAGTATATTGAACAGAAGCAGAAGCAAGGTCAATCCATTCATCCCCTCTATATAATTCTAACTTCACTATCTTTCTAACCTTCTCACTATCAAGTTGTATGAAGCCTATATAGTCTTTCCAGTGGGCTATGGGATATATTACATATCTTCCTGATTCAAAATCATGTATCTCTTGTTCAACAATTTCAGGTCTAAATGGATATTTAATATCACCATCTATTCTGCCTTCTACTCGTTTTATTATCTTACCAACCATCTCAATACTTGGAGTAGTATCAGCAGAAAAGACTCCAATTTGAAGCAAATCAGATACATCTGAATGAGTAGTATAGTATCCTCTCCCAAGATTATAATTGGGATTAATAACATTGAAGTCACTTGCACTCTTTAATCTAGACATTTGCTTTCACCATCCTACTTAATTTGGTTAATTGCTTCTTCAAATAATGTAAGAATATTTGAGGTTCTGATAGAGAGGAACCTTTCCAATCAACTTGTCCTCCCTCAATTTCTCTTCCTGTTCTTCCTCTTATTTCCTTATTATATGTATCTATGGCTGCTTGATACTTTGCCTTATCTGCGTAGTCCTTTTCTCTTGGAGCCTTAGTACTTCTTGGCTCTTGATAACCAGAAGGCATAAATTTGGAACTACCAGATTCAGAATATGATTGGGCAATGTAATCTCTATAAGGAACTGTTTGAACTGCCTCAAACCCAACGGCTTGTAGAGTAAATGAATCTTGAGCAATTGATTCCATTTTTGTATCAATCCCAATACTAAAAGTGAATATCCCTTCTCTTCCAGGAGTTACAGCATCCTCAAGAACTTCTCTAAATTCCGCTACTGGATTTGCTGCTCCCCTTAAATCTATATCCTTTAATGGTAGCGGAACTCGATAAATATCAGGGAATAGTTTTCTATCAGCCCATTCAGTGTTTGGTGAGCCATGAATAATTGGTCTGCTTTTGCTTCTTTTCTCTTCTGTTTCCTCTTCTAGTTTCTTTCCTCTTGAGTATTGGTCCAACTCGGTTTTCAGTTCTTGTTCTATTTCACTCAAATCGGTTCTATCCCTCAATGCTTTTTCAATTAATTTATATTCCGCTCTGGTAAAATCAAATTCTTTTAAGCCACGAAGGTCTTGGTCTTCTAGAATACCCTGCGCTCTATTCAGAGTAATTATTCCATATCGTGCTAATCTAATGATTAACCAATCCACCGTTTTTATTTCTACAGCATCAATAGGCCATGCTTCATTCCATAATATTTTCAAATTGATTTTAATCAGATTCATTTGGTCATCTGAAGTCATTCCTTTTGGTTCCCAAAAGCCACCATGTGTCATTAAAAATTGTCTATCAGCCAAATTGGGTTCTTGAAGAACTCGCTCTTCTTTATCACCAAGTCTGACTGTCTTTTCTTTCTTTGCTTTACCAATGTCCATAGTTTCCTTTTCTGCTTCATCCAATAATGTCTGCTGTTCTTCACCCGCAATCATTGTCTTATATTCATCAGCCGACATATCTGCAATTTCTTTCTGTTTAGCCTCTGTTTGTTTAGTCGGAGGAAACATTCCATTCTCTTCTCTAAATATCTTGAAGAGTCTATCAAAGTGAATACGAAATGATTTAATCTGAACAACTACTCTTTGACTGGATTTACCTTTACCATAAGTTTTAGTGGGTATTTCTTCTAACTCTATGATTTTTTCCTTTGTGCCAGCATCAGTAGTATAAGAGCCAGTATCGTCTAACTGCTTTAATAGTTTCAAGATTGGCCAATATGGCTTCTTTCTATCTGCTGCAGCCCATAATTCAGTAGCCTTTTCTCCAGTTCTATAACCGAATATCTTCTTTTGCTTAACAGTTCCAATATCCAAGGTTCTTCCCTCCTCATCTTCGGGGTCTAATATATCCGCAAATTGACTTTTCGCCCCACCTCTACTCATTCTATGGCGTGTTCTTCTAATCAAAGGTTCTACCGCTTCTTGGTCAATCCAAGCCTGTTGTGATAAAATATATAATATGCCTGATTGAGGAGTTTTGCCTCCTTTTTCTTCTTTCCTTTCTGGCTGATAGAAAATTGCTTCATTTAATTCTTTCCAAGCATATTTCATATGTTGCTTGTATTCCTCTGCATCTACTTCCATTCCTGCATTATTCTCTGCCGCATCTTCAAGTAATTTAGGCCGCATATAGAACCTAAAATTATCTGCTACATTATTCAAGTTCTTCTGTAATGGAGCCATAAGATACTTTAACATAAAAATGAATAATGGGTTGTCTTCCGGCTTACCTGATAATTGGCCGTCGTGTAGCGACCAATCCATTGAACCGCCCGTTCCCTTGGATTGCAAGGTAATGTTGCGGGTTCTATTTGGAATCTTTATGGACTCGGGGATTTTAATAACCATGTTTCCCCACTCATGCTAACCATGAAACCCATGCACTAGCCTTACTAATGGCGTTACCTAATCCTAATCCACTTGAAGGCGGAGTGTATGACGCTTGGCCTGTATTGGGGTCTATCCAATATGGATTGTTCATTTGGTCATATCCTGCTGGTGGTATTGGATAGCCTGAAGTATTCGTGAATGCTGCCTGTTGTTGGGCTATAGCATTATTCATTCCTACTGCACCACTACCGCCTTGAATGTTTGCTGGATTCATACCTTGAGGGTTTGAAAATTGATTTGTCTGCATAGTCTGATTAGTTGTTTGAGGCATCTCTGATGTATTAAATCCTTGAGATTGCAGATACTGCTGTTTAGCCATCTTTCTCTGCATAATAACTTCTGTATTCAGAGCAGATGCTAATAGAGTTTGTAGGTCTAATGTAATGTTCTCAGCAGTAATACTCTCGTATTCTCTAAGTGCATCTGAATGAACGGACATTTCTCCAGCCGCATTAGTTATAAACTTCAATTTAACTAGCATTTGGCTGATTACTCTTTCAGTCACATCTTCCATTAACTTTTCCAACGCTGTTAAAAATAGTTCCCCATGATATGTGAAAAACTCTTCCACATGATTCTCTTGTAGTGTTAATAGATTATTTACCGCCTTAAAATCTGCGGCTCCTTGCGTTGTTATTTGACTCGCTAATGCGTTATTACTCGTTCTCCATGCCATACTATTCTACCTCATTTTCCTCTTGTTCTTGTGGAATTATTTTTGCCCCTTGTGTAATCAATTTCAGCACCCTTCCATTGATTGCTTGGCTTTCTATAGTCAATCTAAATAATTCATCTTCTGATGTTTCTGATTGCATTTCCGGCGGCTTTATTGTCCATCCGGCTACCGACAATGCCTCTATATCTGATTGCCTTAATGAAGTTAGCGGTGCTGATTGTAAGAATTCAGGAACTTTAGGCATAGGAACAAATCGTTTGAACTCTAAGCCGTGTTCTTCGGCAATCATTTGTTGTTCCAACATTTCGTATTGTCGGTGCAATCCTGCATGTTTCTCACAATAATTCCCTCTCATTGGATAACCTCTTCTAACTTTGTGAAGTGGTATTGTTGGCCTCATTGGGTCATTCCCCTCCCATACTTTATGAGTGCCACATACAACACATCTATCTTTAGTATTGAATTTGTAGCCATAAGGCATCTTAAGGAATCGTTTCCTTTCAGGCCAAAGAACTTGAATCATCTCTTTGAGTTGTTTCTTTGGTTTGGTGCTTTTATAATCGTAATTCATAATTGCACCAGCAGCGCGAGCAAACTTAATGGGCGGTAAAAAGGGATTTGCTGCTGTGGCGTTTGTTGCGCCAATTAAAGACGGGGGTTGATATTGCATACTCATCTAATAATCCTCAATCATTGTACCTATTCCACGATATACCATTTCTGAATCTGACTTTGCACTTACTATGTATTTGAAGCAGGGTATCCCTATATCATTTAATTTAGTCATGCCTTCCTTGAATGTTTCAAATATAGGGTGTTTTTGTATATCATCATAAGGATATTTATCTTTCCACAAATCGAATTTATTTGCCCATAATCCTACAGCAACTGGATAATCATGTGATTTCTTTCGGTGCTTTCTATGTATTGAATCCCAATAAGGTGAGCATATTGAATCTACTAAGAAACTCCAGCATAATTGTTGTTCTATATCGTAATGCTTATCCATGTGTCTATCATCAATCATAAAGATAATATACTTGACTTTTCTAGTTCTCATGTCTTTAAGCCATTCGCCCCAATAAAGTGTTTCTCCTCCTACATCTGCTGTTTTGATTGTATGTTGGTCGCCATCAATTTTAATAGTTTTTCTTGCTGCTCTGTCCCTGCCCACAGTTCTCTCTTTAATATCCGGCACTTCTCCTCTTGTTCTCATTTGATGGTGTAAGGTTGTTTTACCTACTTGACTTGCTCCATAGATTCCAAAAGGTATAGCGTGGACTTTTCTCCAAAATCTCCCAGCCTTTTCTATCATTATGATGACAAAACCCGTCATCAAAGAACCCATTTGAAATCACCCAAATAAGGTATTAGTGAATACCACAAAGCCCTCCCATGCTTCTTGATACAGATTCACGCCAAATGAAGGTAATGCATGTCCAACAAGAAAACCTGCTATCGTTGATACACAACCCCAAAACATAAATCTGGCTCTAAGAAACCATATATCAGCCGAATGTGCTCTTTGCAAGTCGTAGGCCATTGTGGTTTCATTAAAGCCTGTTGTAATAGCCTCTATCATTTACTCACTCTATCTTTGCTAGAAATGAAGTTGGAACTCTAGGTTCCTCAATCTGTGGAACAGGAGGAACAGGAACATATTGTGCAGAAAGTGGATTATACTGATTTATGCTCTGTCTAACCCGTTCTCGCTGTTGTTCGTCCCTACTCTTCTTATTCCAATATGACTGAATTCTTCTATCCAGTAATAACATCTCTATTCTATCATTTAACGCTAAATCAAATAGCGCCTTCATAGCAAGGATTGCTCCAATGGTCATCAAACCAAAGACTACTGCGTGTGCATAGTCATTAAAAGCAATCATGCTTCCATACTTCGCATAGAAGTATACATTTGTTCCACTTATGGCTCCAACGAATAATATCGTCATTACCAATTTTGTGTCTTTTTCTAGTGCTGGCATTTCATTCCCTCAAAAGTATTGTAAAGAGAAACTAACCCCACTATTAGACCCGCTACCTGTAACTTCTACAAACACACCATTTACGGCTAAGGCTCCATGAAAATCAAAATCATAGTTTTCATTAACCGCGCCTACATGAACCTCTGCTATCTTAGCGGCGGTGTTTGCTGTTCCATCATAGAAAGTAACTGTCTTGTCCACTGCTGCATCATTACTCACTTTAATTGACGCTATTCTACATCGTTGGCCTATGGCCTGTGTTGAAGCCGTTCCGCTTCCAGACACGGTTAAAACACCTGAATTGACGCTTCCACTCGACATTCTCAGTTCTCCTTCATCAGGGCCAAAGTGGGTAGCACATATTAACCTTCTCTTTCCTTAGAGTTTTCTTTGGTGGTTTTAGAGGATTTTTTCGTCGGTTCCGCTTTATTTTTAATCACCGGCATAAGTTTCTTTTTCAAAGAGACTGTGGGAAACATCTTATTAAGTATCTTCTTTGCGCTTCCCTTAACCTTGAACTCTGTTCTTAACCATTCCAATTGGCGTTCGTTACAAGTTTGTAGTTTTGCTTTATCCTTCTCTACGAAGGTAATTTTGAATCGTATATCACCCAAGTAGACTAATGCCTCTATTGGGTTAATTTCTGTTTTCTTTCCATAGGTTACACTAACCTTGGATTTAGTGTTTAACACTATTGGGTGGTTCCCAACTTGTCTTGCGCTTAATTCTATTAATGCCATAATATCACCGTTATAGTGACCAATGGCCCCCGAAGGGGCCAAAGGCCACATTCACACACAATCAGACATTGCCCCAAGCACGAACCTTAACGACACCTATATCGTCTGTGGCTGATGCTGCGGCATTAGTCCCATCAAAGTCAGTAGCAACAATCTGAAACGAAGAACTACTAGCATAAGCGCCAGCAGTGTCTAGTTCGATAGATGCTAAGAAACCTGCGTTTCCAACTCCTTTTTCTTGGCCGGTGATGCAAACTGCATGAAGGGTGCTTAGACCCAGTTCAGTCGCTGTAATGACTTCCCCGTTAGCCGTGTAAGATGTGATGTTGATATTCGCATCAACAACATACTCGTCTCCAACAGCCTTTGGCCTCGTTATACCCTTATGGTCACCAACTAAAGTTACAGTTGCCGTCATTTAATCACCTTCATGCACTTGTTAGGTTGGTTATCTTACCCTGGCCCTTAAAGAAAGAACAGCCGGTCTCAGCAATGGTTCTATACATTGCTTGGTTTCCAAGTGTTCCAACCCCAAAGGGATTTCCGTGGTCAATACCATCCTCAAAGTATTCAGTTGGTTTTAGGACACTCATCCAAAGATGGTCCGTATCCAGAACCAACATGTCGCTTAACTTGTTAGCAGCACCCTGTCCTGTCTTAGGCATGTCCTTGCAAGGGATAATTGGTATGTCGTAATAAGTAGCGACCCTAAAGCCAACTTCCTTACCCTTTACACCACGAACCCCGTTATGTGTCGGAATAACCTCTTTCCTGTCCATAAACCTTTCCTGTGCCTGCAATAGGTCTCCAAGATGCTGAATGGTATCATATCCGGTCAAGATGACCTTTGGACTTCCACCGTTCTCTCGTAGCCTTCGCAGCATGTCGTTAATGATTGTTAGCGTTAGCACACGCGAATTAGCAGCCGCGTAGCCTGCACCGTAATCAACCTCTGCATCAAGGAATGATGCGTTAGCGGCGTTACTTACTAAGTCCCTATCTGTTGCTCCATAAATGGTGCTAAGGGTATCAGTTAAACCACCTGTGCTGGAAGTTGAATCATCCAGCATTGACGCATCAACCATTGCTTCTAACTCTGCGCTAGATGCAACAACCTTCATTAGTGAAGTGTAACCCTTGTTGATATTAACAGAGTTTACTCCACTAGCCTTCTCTTGGTCATAGAACTCCAATGGCATCAAAAGCATCTTGTTCTGAACCTCGGCGTGATGCTTGCCCATATCCTCACGGATTAAAGAGCGCAAATCGCCAACTCCATCATCAATCTTTGCCATCTCAAGTGCTAGTTCTGAGAACTCAAACAAATGAGCAATGGTTTTCGGACTCGTAAAGAGTTTCGTGTATTCTGGCGTAATAGCCGGAATATCGTTTCCTGTTCCCAATTGCGCGTTCTCAGACACACCACCAATGTTGTCAGCAGAAGGCGCATCAACACCCCTTGCTGTAGAAGCACCGCTTCCAACAACATCAAAGGTAGAATTTGCTCCACCTTCTGCTCTCTTCTTCAATACACGCCATCCACTGGTCGTATAAGGTCTCTTAGCGAGCATAGCCAACGCATTAACCTCTTGGTTCAGCATTGACCATACTTTTTGCCCATATGCTCGGTTATACAAGTCAGCAAGTCCCGAAGCGCCGGATAAACCAGCAACATCAGTGTCGTGTCCGGTTCCTGAAGAACCCCACGCTACAACTCCTGCACCCTTTAACAGAGCATTTCCACTACCGCCCCTAATTCCATAGGTTGCGGCTTCCAAATCTCTCATAGTCTTAATATATCCCATACTAAATCACTCCTCATATTGGCTCACAATGTTGTGAATATCGCCCCAAGACATGTCTGCTACATCAAAGTTCGGCACATCTACTGTTTGAGCCTTAGCAATCGTTTCCGACTGTTCTGTTAGGCTCTTGCGGAGAGAAGCGAACTCCTCTCTAAGTGTTTCTACCTCGTTCTTTGCGTCATACTCGTTTCGTGCTACAGAAGACTTACGAACAGATTGCTCTGATGTAAACCTATCACTAAATCGTGCTTTAAGAGAGTCATACGCCATCTTTTCCAACTGTTCAGCCTTAAAAGCGCCGTATGCCTTCTCCACATTCTCAACAGACAAATCAAGTGTAGAGAAGTCTTCGTTAGTCCACTCCTTATACAATTGACCAACTTGGCCTGCTTGTGAGTGTTTCTTCCCTGCGGACAAATCCTCACCATATCCATGCTCTACCGGACCTTCTGGCCCTGTTCGCATTTTCTGCTCTTCATCGCCGCTATAATCAGACTCTTCTACTTCATCTTCCGATTCATCCGCATCCATGAAATTTGCTTCCATATCTGATGCCGGTGCTTCTTCTTCAGCAGAGTCGTCTAACGACTCATCTACGGGGTAGTCTCCTGCCCCTTCCTTCTTTAGGTCATTAACTTCCTTCATCAGGTTGTTAAGTTCCTGCAATGTTTTTTCCAACTTCTCGGTCATATCATTATCCTCCTTTAGAATGTCAAATTTCGCTTCTGGGTTAATACCTTTCTCACAAATCGTGACTTCATGGAGTTCTAATTTATCAATCTCGTTATACTTGCCAATACTTTTATCGGACTTTTCTCGCTTTGATAATGCTTGTCCACCTATACTAAATGAACGAAGGGTTCCTTTTCTAATCCCTCTTGAAATTTCTTTTGCTTTTTCTATGTCGTCTCTCAGTTTAATAACCACATAAAAGCCAACATCGTCTACTTGAGTCTTATGAAGAGTACCGTTTTTATCTCGGTATTTCTCTATTACATCTCCCACTTGAACATTTGAATGATTAGACATTACATTTCTGTATTTCTTGACTTCCATGTATTTCTTAACTGCTTCATTAAGTGCGTCTAAAGTAATAAGGTCATTTTGCTTGTCTACTATTTCGATTGAAGCATATCCACCAATAACTAATTCATCTGATTTGAGAATATCAAAGGTTCCTTCTGTATCATGCTTAAGCATAACCTCTTGCGACACAACTACACTTCCTGTATGCACTATATCAAGTCAGCGTCATTAAGCAAATTTCATGGTTAACTTTTTATGACTATCTTCCGATATATCCCACAAACCTTTGTCTTCGCTTGAATCAAGCATTTCCTGTTTGAAGCCTGTCCAAACCAGCCATTTATCTTGTTCCTTTACAGGAACTACTCTAAAGTGTAGTCTAGTCTCAAATTTATCTCCATTGATTCTATACTCATGATAACCATCCTTTTGCACACCCAACTCTATTTTACCCTTATCCAATAATTTCTTGGAGTTAGTTTTGGTTGTAATTTCTGCTGGGAATTTACCTGCCTTACCGAATAGATTGTATATATCCTCAGTATCTTGAATATCAATTGTCCACGCAAATGTCTCATCTTTGTAATTTATAATTAAATCTAGGTTATCATCTTTTCTAACAACTAATTTGAAGGTTCCCATTTTAGTGTCTTCTTTATCTTTAGTGAGTTTATCTCTATTAGCAACATACTTGTTACCTGGTTCCCTAATAAAATCATCATAATCATTCATCCATGACCCTAATTTATTCACATCATTAGACCATATCTTCTCTGTCAATTCTGGGATAGACTTTCTACAGAACTCAAATATCTCCTTCACAGTCAATGGTTTATCTTCTTCCATTAAGTGACCTTTAATAGCCATTCTAGCATCAGAAGTTTTGGATTTCATTATCTCTGTTAATTGCTCCTTCCACATATCAATATCTACTAAGGCATTCTTTGCCATCAAAGAGTCTCCTTCAAAGCCATAGATAGTGAAGCCCTCAAAGTCTGATTTGGCTATAATATCTGCAGTTCCATGAACACCATCAGTAATGGTGTATTTAATGAGAGCATCTTGCACATCATATTTCAATGACTTTCTCCCTTCTTTTGCTAGTAAATCTAAGGTGATTAATTTCTCTGGTGATTCTACTTCTGGTATCTCTATCACCTTTGCAGAATAAAGACTGTAGCCTTTACCTTTCCTTTTCACTTCATCTACTTTGACTCTAATGATGGAACCTATTTCTACAGCCTCTTTGGTGTTCAAAGCTTTTCCTACAGGAAGATAGGTTTTTCCTTCATGTTCTTGTCCTTTGTGTTCTCTAGCCTCTTCTCCTGTTAATGGGCCTACACCCACCTTATATGAATACAGATTGGATTTAGTCTTTCTCTTGTCCAACACAATAACATCTAAGTCTACATATTTCTTCCATTTAATCCACTTTGGGTTCTTCTTGGAACCAATGTAATAAGTCGAAGTTAAATCCTTAATGACTACTCCTTCGGCAGTTTTAGATTCCATGATACTATCCGCATACTTTTCTACTTCCTTAAGAGAATCAGCAATTCTAGTGTTCTTTTTGGAAGGGAAATTTAGTAGGTCTGATGAGCCTGGAGAAAGTTGATAGAATAGAATATTGATTCTCTCCTGTAATGGGGAGTCTAATAGTGACTTCCCATCGTGATTCATAATATCAAATATTCTCGCTTTTAATTCAGCGTCTTGATATTTGTTTTTGAATAGGTGGGCTATAGTATCTGCCCTGTGTAATGGCTCATTCTTATCATATAAAATCAATTCAGCATCTAGAATCATATCTCCAAAACGCTTCTGTTTTAGTTTCTCAACAATATCCTTACACTTATCTGTAATATCTTTCTCATTGTAAGTGTATACCTTCACCTTTTTATTTGACTTATGAAGTTGTATTCTAATACCATCGAACTTCTCTTGGACTAACCATTCTCCACTGAACCCTTTTAATTCTTTAATATCATCAATTTCAAATATCCGATACATTGGTTTGTTCGGCACGATGAAATCTATCTTAGCCTTTTCATCTTCAGACTTCACATCAGGTTTATTCCCTATGGGCATCTTAGTTTTTTTTAACTGTATAGCCACTAATTCATCCCAATCTTTCTCGGTATGTTCCTCTAGGAATACTTTACGCAATAAGTTGAATGCTCCCTTAAACTTACTTTTAACTCTAGAAGTATCAACATCGTCACCATAATGTTCAATGATGTATAATGGTATGTCTTCTGTTTCCAAGTCTAAACCCTTAGCCCCATCAGTAAGTAGGTCGGGCTTTAGGTCGTGAGCCTCCCATGAGGACTCCTTAATGCTATGCGCGTGTGCGCGTATTGCATAGTGTATGAACATAGAATATAGAGAGGGTTCCTTCATCAAATTTGCTACAACTTTATCACCCATTTGTTTTGCAAAGGGGTCATTTATCTCCTTTGACTTGTAGCGCATTGATTTGATTGAATGATACAATCTCTCCGCAGCATTGGATTCGGGGTTATCTACCTCCTTATTGAAAACATTATCCTCATCAACATAATCCTTCAATGCTGATGAGAAATCACCTAAATCATCAAAGTCATCTCTAATCTTCCTAACTGCTTCTTTCCATGCTTTAGCATATTCTTTGGGGTCTTCTTTGGCCGACAGATACTTATAACGAATGTCTTCATAAAAATCAAGAACACGCTTCGTCATCGCGTCATCTTTACCTACGAATGCCCCAATCATTACCATTTCAAATCCTCTGATAATTATGCCCATGTGACTTAAATTGGTGATAGTGGGCTTCACATACCTTTGATATACACTCTGGTCTTTGTACCTTAAACTCTTTCTGTGCTGCTGCATCCAATATTATATGATGGCCCCTACATCTATATTTTGCATCCTTAGAACAAAAATCGCATTCATCCTTGCCGCCACCCATAGAAGGCTCAAATCCATGCGGTGGCTTTGCAGGTTCCTGAATTACCTCTTGAGCAGGAGGCACAGGTCGGTCCATTTGTAAAGTCATACAATCACTCTTTTCCTATTGGGTCTCTAATATGGGCCTTCTCTGAATCGCTGCCCTTAGCATCTTTAACCTTCTCAGCCTTGGGTTTAGTTGCCTTAACCTCTTTACCTGACAAATCATCTCCATCATAGAAATCATCTTTGTTTCCTAATATTTCAATTGCTTTCTCAGCAGCCTCCTTCATTAAAGTCGCCATGCGCTCTTCTTTCGTTACCTTTTCTACCATCAATAACCACCTTCTATTCTCGATACCATCTCATTAATATCATTCCATTCCATCTTTGCTATGTTGTCTGACTCAATTGCTGACTCACCAACAGACATACTCGGTGTCGGTGTATTAACTACAACCAAACCCGATTTCATTAATAGGTTGTCCTTATCATAGACAGCCTTTTCCAAGTTCTCCACCTTGTTAACTAACTCCTTAAGAAGCAGTAACAATTCGCTTTGTTCACTCATCTTTTTCATCTCCTAAATCACCCTTACTCTTTGGATATACCATCGCTCGTAATTGACGATATAGAATCTCATAATCTTTCCTGAGTTCCGATGCCTTAGCAACCATACTCAGGTTTTTCTCCTCTAATTTACCAAACTTTTTCTTCATGGATTTTTCCATGCCAAGGTCTTTCAATTCATCCAATAAGTCTCCTAACTTGGTAAAATCTTGTCCCATGTATTCTGTTGGTTGGGTGGATTGTAATATCTTCTTCACCCTCTTCTTCTTCTTTGGCGTTGCTTTATCTAATAGCGGGCTATCCGCCTTTCTTAATATATCTTCCCATGTCATTCTTCTTCCTCCAAATTTAATTCTTTGCTGAATTTCTCTTCCATATCTTCTAGGTCTTGTGATATTTGTCTGAGTTTTTTCCTTGAAGCATCAGTAGGCAATCCAGCCTGTTCTGATTCATTGATTTCAGCCTCTAATTGTGGTATAAATATTTTCATTCTATTATACATTTGAATCAACATATTGGGGTCACTACCCCTACCATGCTTCAATGGTGGTTTCTCTGAAAATTGTGGACTAAGCCTTCCTCCCAGCATTTCATGTGTCTCCTTGAAATCTGGTTTCTTCACGGGTTCAGCGGTTTGATTTGACTCTAACTTTCGAGCGGCATCATCTGCATAGCGATTGTAATTATAAGTTCTCTCAAATTCTGCATAGGTAGCATTTACTTCATCAAACCTGGAATTGTCAAGTTGTACACTATGTTTATTTTCCTCAACGATAATTTTCAATCGCTCTCTTGCAGTTTGAATCCTTTCTATATCCTTCATTATCTCTAATGCTTTCATTACATAGTTTATGATTTCTTCTTGTTCATAGTCTTCATGGGTTATGTTATTCCTTCTAGTTTCTGATTCTGCATTATACTGCTCTCTAATATTTGATTCAATATCTTCCCATGAAAACTCTTCACCATCCAAATTGAAATCGTCTAAATATTCATCCCAGTCATCTATGCTTTTATTTAACCAAGAGTCAAGTCTAGCCATTTGTCTCTCATAGATATTAACCTGAAATACAAACTTTTTAGGCTTATCTACTAACATATCAACTAATTGAGTACCTTGTCCTTTCTGGGCTAATCTTTGTCTTGCTACGCTTAAATTTGATTTGGTGGGCCATCCTCTACCCATTGACTGTAAGAATTTTTTGAACTCCCTTCTAATGAAATTATCTTCTAACTTGGATACTATTCGCGGATGAACATAAGAAGTGTCCTCATCTATATCGCTGGATAATCTAGCCAAAAAGTTCATAGTTAATACCTTCTCTTCTACTAACCTGTTTTGTAATCGAATGTTATCTTTATAATTCTCTTTGTTTTCTATCTTCTCTAGTAATTCCATCAGAACATATTCTTGTGGTTTCATATGTCTTATTTCTGCTCCACCCTGTTTTCCTGTTTTAGTATAGGGGTCTTGTTCTGGAGATGTATCTCTATGGGCAGATTTATCTTTAGCCGTAATAATTTCTAGTAATTCAGAAATTAATTCTGGATGACTATCTTGCAATCCTCCTCTTAATTGAAGTAATGCATCTCTCATAAAAGATGTTTCTATTTTAGTGGATGCTTCCTTGAAGGGTCTATTCTCATTGACTCTTTTCTTTGTCCACAAAATCATAGCAGCATCCTTTTTCAACACTATATCCATAAAATGCTTCCCGATGTTATCAGCAGGGTCAACTATATCCTCTCTTAGTTTACTTTGTTCATCAAACAATTCATTTCCTCCTAATGGAGCATACTCCTCTTCTTCACCTTCACGGAGGTCTCTAAATTCTGACCAATCAGGTTTCTGTTGAGGTTTATCTGCTTGGCTTTCCATCTGCGTCTGGTCTGTAGCATTTATTTGATGCGCTGCTCCACTTAATATTCTTTTCAAGTCATCTCTATCCATTTTCAATCTAGTCCAATCTGTTTTACTTAATTGTTCTAGTATCAAATCTAATACTGTCGCGGCTTTCAATATGGATGTATCTGTCTTCTTCAACAATACATCCATAAAATTCATTCAATCACCTCAAATGCTTTTTCCTTTCTTCTTAGATGGAAGAGCAATAAAATCAGGAGTGTCTCCTGATTCTGGCTTTTCCTTTTTTACTGCTTTAGGGCCAATTACCCCAAAGTCTCTATTCACATGGTCTTTTCTATTAGCCATGTGTTCCTTTTTCTTTGCAATAGAAAGTTCCCTTTCCATTTCACTTATTGTTTTCTCGCTCATTTGTTCAACGCTCCATACTTTGTCCTTGAGGGATGTTTAAGCCTAGCCCAACTCCCATCATAAAATCTTGAATTATAATGATAATCTATTTCATTCTGCCTATTATGTTTATACAGCCAGCAGTATTTTAACTCTCTTTGAACTGAATGATATAAACTATTTACTTTATGTTCAAGTGACCAATTGTTCAGAGGCTCACTATGACTACCCCCTTGTGCAGTTCTCCAATCATTATATGCATCTTCATCCACTGTAAAATTATTTCCAGTCCAATATAATATAATTCCTGGAATAGGGTCTCGTCCCCATCTGGTTCCTGGCGAGATATTAGACTTTATATCTCTGAATACAAAATCCTTGAAGTATTCTTTGAGGTCATCGGGTAAATCTTCCCAAGCGCAATATTTGTCTAAATATTCCTTTGTGTGTTCTGATGCTGGTCTAACCAATCTAGTTAACCATTGATATAAATGAGGAATATTACCTTGCATACTCTTCTTCCGCCTCTTCACTACACTAAACCATTCCATTAGGGTATTCTCCTTTCAGTTCTTTTATCCACATTTTGATTGCCTGCTTCTGCTGGTAGCCCACTAAATCTCTTATCCGGTCCTTCACTCATGGATGGTTTATTCCGCGTTGCTTTGACCTTCTCCGGTTTTCCCGCTTCCGCCTGTGTAGGCTTCCCCCCTGCTCCTTCCATCATTTCACCAATATGTGATTGGTCAATGTTAGTCCCTGCATAGGGGTCATTCTCAAGGGCTTCTCCATCTTTGCCTCCTTTAGGTTGGTCAGGTAATTCCTTCTTATACTTGAATCTGCCTTCGTCATCCATATCTACCTCAAAGCCTAGATTCTTAATTGAAGCAGCAACATTCACTTCAATCTCTCTCTTCCTTAATTTAGCAATTTCATCCTCTTCTTCCGAAGGTGGTAATTTTAAGTCCCAATCTGTAATACCAAATTCTTTAGTTACAAACGGCAATACATAATTATTCCAGATTGTTTGAGCCATTTCAACAGCGCGATTAGTAACAAGAATCTGCATACCTTCATTATTCAATCCACCACTAGCAGAATTGTCAGACATGAATACTTTGCTAACACCATAGAAACCTGATATTCTATCTCTTAGGTCATCTTTAACAGCAACATAATCCATCTCTTTCAGACTATCCAAAAACTTAATCCATTCAATAGAACCCTTACCATTTTCTGCCTCAATACCCATTACAGGAATGAAGTGTGGGTCTTGTTCCATCTTCTCTTTGACTCCACGCCAAAAGGATTTCATTGAGTCAATATTTCTAGTTTGAACTGCTAACAGCCCTCTGGGCATTCTACTCTTAGAATACGATGAATTCACATAATTCTCCATAGCAATCAAAGTTGTAATATGATTCCAAAGAGTGAGGACAGGAGACAACCCATACAGCCTACTTGGGTTGTATTTGCTGAAATGTAATACTTCACCTTTAATATAATGTTGTTCCTCTCCATGTGCTCTATTAACATAATATACAGGATGAAGAGCAGCACCACATTCATCGCAATCATCAGTTGATTCTGTCGAAATTATCTCTCTATGCTTAAGACAAGTGAAACCAGCAACACCCTTAGTTCCTTCCTCATCAGTATATAATGCCATAGTCACTGGGTCGCCTCGATATATCTCTTTAATTCTATGCATGCGAATATCTCCATTAGCATCCATAAAGTATTCTTTGACTAGAATGATATATGCGTCATCCATGATATTCAAATCATCCTCTAATTCTTTCATCACATCTATGAACATTTGGTCAGATTTATTCACATACCCATCTAAGAATTTACTAGCGAATTTTAGTTGCTGAGGGTCAGGTTTGACTAATTCTGTTGCTCCACAATCTTTACACTGTTCAACAGGTGCTTCGTGTTTTGAGCCGCATCTCTTACAAATCATAACAAAGGCTTCTTCCCAATCATAGCCTCTTCTAAAAATTTCATTCTTTAATTGAGTAGTGCAGGTTCTAACTATAACTGATTGCTGTGCCACATGATAAAGTATAGGGGAAGTAATCATATAAGAATTATTCTTTTCCTGAATACCAGGATTGAATACTTCTTTGTCCTTTGGTTTAGGGGTTTGCCTCCTAAACAGATTACCAATGCCAAATCTCCTTCTCTCCGCCATATTCATGCCTCCATCTTATTGTTGTCTATGAGTTTGTTAATGTTGTTTATATCAATATCCCATTCTTTCCAGTCAAACTTGGTGTTGTCGCTATGATTGTGATATTTCATTAATTTGAAGAGTTCCTCTTTCCTTTGAGGATACCACTCCTCTTTTTTATCCTTCTTCTTGATTTTGATTAACTCCAAGAGAACATCTGCATTTGGTCCCTTCATCTTGAAATGCGGCCTACACTTAGTAAGTAGTTTCTTAATATCATCGGCTGCATAAAAATTTAACCTATTGACGGGTCTAGTATCTTGCGGTGATTTTTGGTCTAAGTGTAATCTTCCTATTCCTAGTGATTTATGCATCTCAATCATAAACGCCTTCCCTCTATTTCCTGTTGCTACTAAACCTACTCTTGGGTTGTGACTTTTGTCCATTGTAATGTAACCATCTGAATCTATAAACGCTGCGGTGTAAGCCCAAAGGTTCTTTTTAATATCGTCATTGATTTTATAATAAGCCCCATCAATACTCGTGATGTTTTGGTCTCTCGCTAACTTTGAAATTATTTGAGGGGAACTTCTATCATGCAACTTTCTAGGGAGTGAATCATGGATTTGTCTGGAAGAAATGCCTGGAGTTTTGCAGACCGATTTTAATATGGCCTTCTTAATTTCCCCTTTAGGTGAGGAGGCTATAAGGCTTCCCTTCAAGAGAGACTTGAACCTTCTCTTTTGATAAGCCATCTCTTTTGTTAACTGAGTAAACTCTGTACCATAGCCTATTTCCCTAATATCTAAATCTGCTTCCCAAAATTTACATAATGAATCTACAATATCTCTTTTCATGGTTTCATCTGTGATGTTGTTCAGTTTCTCCAAATGGGACTCAGTATAATGCATTTTCCTTAGTGGTTTCTTATATTTCTTAACCCAATAGATACTATCTACACATTTGCCCAGATAATCAGAATAAGCATCAATCAAATCATCAATAGACTTAGTGAAGCGTAATTTCATATCTCCCTTCAAGGTTCTCCTGTAGTATCTCATTTCCTTTATGATTTTAGGAACATCGCTACCCTGCATCTCATACTTTTCAGGATATGTGAATAATGCCTTCTTAGCCTCAGTTAAATTCATTTCATTCTCTTGAGCATACAACTTCGCTACAGTTTCATGGTCTCTAATGGGTTGAGTTTGAAGCCAAGCCTTAACCTTCGTCTCTGCTGTTAATTCCTGTATTCGCTTCCCTTGTTCATCATACTCATTACCAATTACTTCTAGTCTCCTTCGCTCTGTCTGTTCTTCTTCAACATCTTCAATCTTTTCCCGAACTTTATCCCCTAATCTCGCTTCTTCTACCATAATCATCACCTGTCTTAAAAATTCAGCCCCATAATAGGCTGTGGAATGCCCATTTGAGGCGTTTCTGGGCCGTCAAATATCTCCATGTCGTCAAGGAGGATAAAGGCTTCTGTCGCCCCCTGTGTCGCCGCATTTGCTAATGCAAGGGCCATTACGAGGTCATCATGCGCCCCCACTCCCTCAAACTTGCCCGAATCTGTTATGGAGAACATAGATAATTCCTCAATGAGTGCAGAAGTAGTCCTTTTACTGTTATTATCACCATAAGGCAGGTGAATCTTTCCATTTTCAAAGTTCATTTGCAGATTTAGGATGATTTCTTGCTTTTTGCGGCGGGTAGTATCAAAATCTCGCACATTTAAGTCTGTTAGTGACTTTAATTCCTGTGTGAAGGCTTTTGCGAAGGTATTCGTCTCATAAAGCACTACTTCCGGCTCAAAAATCTTCCCAATTAGGCGCAACTTATCAATATTCTCTCTAAACTGCACATTCTTGGCTCTATCCACATGAACAATAGTTTTATTCTGATTTCCATCTACTTCTAACACCATAATTACATTGTAATCTCCATCTGTAGAGATAGCAGGGTCAACACCAACAAAATATTTGTATCCCTTATCCTTTCTGTGTCCCAATTTAAGTATTGCATTGACATTTTTGGCATTTTGAAGATGCTCTTGACCAAATAGGGCTGTGCCTGTTGAAACTGGAATACATAGATACTCTCTTGTGAATTTAAGTGAACCTATCTCTGACTTTCTTTGCAGTAATGCCTCTTGGTCCCATCTTTCTGGCCATAGCGGTGTATTCATTGAATCAAAGCATGGATATTTTCTAACTGTATATGCCTCATTCTCCTCCAATTGTGAGAAAATATCAGTATAGGTAAATGGAGTCCCTATCATTCTTAAGTTAGCAGTATGGTGAAGTGTTGGAATCATATCTCCAAAGAACCAATCTGTGACTTTTTGAATACCTACTAAACTGAACTCTTTCAAGGGGTCGTCAATGATAATTTCTTGAGGGTGAAGACCACGAATCTGAGAACCTACAGACCTTTCTAGAATTGAGTTACCATTAGTAAGTGTGATATTACCAATAGCCCATCCTCTTGAAGGTCTGAACTTTTTGAGTTGAGGTAGGTTAAACATTCTATCTATCTCCCTCATGTGAACCATTGTCTGCTTTTGGTTAGATGAAATGTATAGCATTTGAAATGGAGGTTCTTGGAATACTAAATTCCATACAGCCCAACAATGCATAAAAACAGACTTTCCGTGGTCTCTTGAACATACTATAACAGTTCTATCTGTTTTGAGCATTGTATCAAACCACTCTTGCATATACTCTGGATACATCATTCCACATATATTCTGAAAGAAATATGGGAAAGAAGTCTTGGCTAATTCCATATCCATTTGATGGACAAAGTTAAGTTCTTCTAGTTCCATCACCTGTCCTCCATTTTAATGTAGTGAACCATAGTATATATATCAGGAACTGTATTAGTTTGAGTATAAGGAAAGTCTTCGCCTTCTGCTGAAATGCTGCCATATTGTCTTTCTCTTCTCCAAGTCTCCTTTTGTGATTCCTTCTTTATCCAACCTTTAGGGCCAATAATTTTCATCAATGGATGGGTTAAAGTTCTCTTGCCTAGAAAATTTATATGTTGAGATGCTCTTCTTTTCTTCCAACCTAATTCATCTATTAATAATTGTCTGTAATTATTCTTAATCACTGGAAATATTTCATCAAACATTACTTTAGCCCCCACCTTCTGTGTTGATTCCCACTCTAATATTGCCGCCTTCCAATACTTATATTTATCTAATCCAATTCTAGACCTTGCCTTTAATAGGTCAAACCAATCTATCATTGCCTTACTCCTTTATACTAGGTTGGTGATGCCGATTATCTACTTTCTCAGGTATACTTGTATTGTGAAATCTAGTGTTCCATCTATAGTTCTTTGTTTGTCCTGTGTGGTCTATCTCGCCGGAGCAACCATCAAAGCATTCACATAATCCTGTGTAAGAAGTTACCTTGCCACCTTTCCTTTTCTGATTCCAACATTTGATATTTCTGCCCCCACACTTTGGGCATTTAACTCCAGAGGTTCTCTTCTTTTCCTTTTCTGCCTCTATTTGTGCATTTAGTGCTGCAATTTCCTCTGCGTAGCCCTTAAGCACATTAAACCAACTCATAATCCTTCCGCCTCCTCAAGTTTGCCTAGTAGAAGTCTTCTATAACCAGCCTTACCATGCATCTCTTGCATGTCTTCTAGTGTAAATGCTCCTGTACTGAATCTATCATGCAATGCTTGGTTTGTCTTTGAGCCGCCTGGATATTTCTTTGGTTTAGGTGGAGCATTGAAGACATGGGCTTTTGAATACAATTTCCCCATATTATTTACCCTTTCAGTTATTACATTACCTTGCATATCCAATACAAACCTCATATTGCCAGCCTTTCGTTGCTCTCTCATTTTATCTGCAAATTCTATATGCAATTTGCCACGATGAGAGTCACGCTTGGTCCAATAATCACTTGCTTTGTCCCTATGCCATCGAATTTTAGTACCTTGAGGATAGTCATATAAATAAGTATCTTCATCAGTATCCAACCCCTTATACTCGAGATAACCGCCCTTTATCACATTATACCAACTCATACTCTTTTCCACCACCAATCATATATTTTGTCTATGATTTCCTTTGTCTCATTACGATGTTCACGCCAAATTTTCTTCTTCTTCTTGAGTTTATTAAAACCTTCCGTTTGCGCTTTCCAATAATCCCAATTTATATCCCATTCTTTATTCTTCTTCATCGCCCTTCTCACATATCACAATCTTAAACGGCCCCATGCTCTTATACCACGGATAACCTCGTAAATTCCATAAACCCATTTTATGACCATTTTCTTCTGAACTCTTGTCTGTCTGCTGGTCCAGGGTCTGTATCGTGCCAATCTCCAGCATCGCACTTTTCCCAATCCTTTAGAATTTTATATTTACGTTTTTCTTCTGGAGACCTTCCTGGTCTTTCAGAAATCAAATGTTCTCCATGTACTTCTGCTGGCATATCAATTGAATCCTTTCTTAACATTCTATATAAATCATCGCAATCTTCTATTTCAAGGTCAGCAATTAAATCTCTCAATTCATGGGTTCTTGTGTAAGATATTTTTCTACCAGCCATTTGCTCAAATAACTGTTTAGCAGATAATTTAGCCGAAAGGGTTCTATATTGTTCCTCGTCTGGCTTTTCCTTTTCTAAGATAATTAAATCTGAGTAAAGTTTCTCTAGTGCCCCTTTAGCCTCTTGGCAGCAATCTTCTGCTCTTTGCTCATCTTTCAGAATATCAAACCAACTCATCTTACTCACCTATACAACGCCTTCACATGATATACAACTTCTTCATTGATGCCGTATTTATTGGAAATTGAATTCATACTATCAAACTCATGTACTATCCCTCTTATATCACTAGCCGTGATTTCATGGTCATATTTTTCTTTAACTAAGTCAATAGTCTCATTTACTGTATCATAATCATCAATATCACCAAACGAGAAATAGGTAGGTTTCTTTAGCATTTTTCTTATTTCATCATGAGCAACCATTATCTTCCGTTGTTCAGATAAGAGTAATGGGCCTCTTTGCTTCTCAGTAAGTTTGTAAAATTCTTCTGCTTCATCAACCTTGCTTTTGTCCTTCAAGAACATAGATTTATAGTGATTCATTAATTTAATCAACAAGAAGTAAGATGATGGATGCTTCCTTTTATTATACTCTCCAGCCAATTCTTCTACAGAGTCCCCATCTAATCTTTTACCTTTTATATCCAAGTTATTCTTTTCAGCCGTGGTTGCCAACACCTTAGCCAATAACATCTTATCATTTTCATGGAATCGCTTATGAAATGTATCCTCTAGAACATCCAACAACTTTTCTGCCGCAGTAAATATATCAGTTACATCTACTTGTCCTCTTGTCATTTGTTTTAAGAAGTCATTAATAGTTCTCAAATCATGCATATCTACTACAGTTACGAAATGACTATACCACCCAAACTCTAGTAATTGATACAAACTATCTGGTCCCGTCATTTTTAATTGAGATAACTTCTGTGGGTCAAGATACATAGGAATTGAGTTAAAGGGTAAAAAGTGGCTATGTGCTGGTTTAATATAATAATTGGTGACAGATTCTAACAAAGCAGTCATGGCTAAACTATAGTCTTTCAAATCTCTAGGTATTCCTTTATCCCCTCCACGAAATATCCTTGCTTGGGGAGTAGATTGTTTTGATGCCATATCTCTAAGTTTTGCTGGTGATAACCTTTCCTGCTCCCAATCTTTACCCATCATTGTATCTGCATATTCCATAATCATAGGAGTTACAGACTTACCTGTGGGAGTCTCTATTATCTCTGATACCACTTCAATCACACTAAAGTGTAAATCAGTCATAACATCATAATTTGCTCCTGGGTCTTTCACTGCTTTATCCATATTGAGAATCTGTATTACTTTGGGGACTAAAGGTAGATGGTATTCGCTTTCTCTAACTTCTACTATCTGCTTATCTATTTCTTTCAAATCATCAAAGAACTCTTCTAACATATTAGCCATAGAAGGGTCTAAAATTTGCATCTCTTCATATTGCTTTTGTGCCTCATCAAACATTCTCTCATAGGTGGCTCTAATGAATGCTCCATGACTAAATTTGTTCTCAAAGAATGCTATTGCTGAAAGGGGGTCAACTTTTTCAATAGATTTATATTCACGAATTTGTGCTCTTAATTCATCCTGTTCCATTTCTTCTTGAGTTTTATCATCAGTTTCCATAGTGGCATCTCCAGCCTCATTAACTCTAGGGTCTACTGAATCCTCATCCCCTCCATAATCAGGTATATTTTGCGCTCCATCGGGTTCATCATCATCTGCCTCTTCTCCTCTAGACTTCCCTCTCTTAGGCCATATATCCAATGCCGCATCTAACATGATATTAACCGTTGCCGCTATTCTATCGTGATTTCTACTATGTAACTCAAAACTTAGATTAGGAACTTTTACAACATAGTTTTTACTCTCAGTCAACTTTTCATAGATTTTACTGAGCCTATCCATTTCCTCATCTAACTCTTCATATACTGGATTACTGCTTGCTGGTGCTTCTCCTTCTCCTAACTGTTGCATAAAGTCAGTTCCTCCTTTTTTACCATGCCAAATATCCAATACATCCTTGATGCGTGTTCTCATAATTTCGTACTCATCATGGACTTCTTCCCAATAATCATAGAACTCCTTTCTATCTTCTGTTAACCTTGGGTCTATAGTATCTAATAAATCTCCGGCACTATAATAGTGCTTACCACCTTGACCTCTATTCTCTACGAAATCTGAGATACCCTCTATTCCAGGTGCGAATTTAGGATGAAGACCTTCCCAGTGAGTTAATGCTCCCAAGATACTATTATCTAATTTTCCTCGTTTATAATCCAATTCTTTAATATCTATGGTGTTCTCTAAGTCCTTTAATTTCAGTGTCTTACCTTGATAATCAAAGTTTTGAACGAATGCTTCTATTTGCTCCAATAGTTTGTCCTCATCAATTTCCTTCATTGTTCCTTCTAAGGCTTTCATATATTCCTTTACAAACTTAGAAGAGAGATTCTTCTTTGTTAGTTGAGTAGTTATTTTCTGCTTTGCGTCTCCCTCTGAGACTCCTTCTTCAATCAAATTATCAAGGACTTGTTTCCAATAGGGTAATACCAAGGACTCAGTGAATTCAAATTTAGGTGCTCTATCTTCCATATCATCTAGGGCTTCATCACCATGCTTATCCTCATAGTCTTCTGCACTAAGGCGAAGGTAATCTTTGAGTGTCATTCCTCTTCCTCCAGGTTGATTAAAGTAACCAATTCATTATCCTTGAGTTTCCCAAGAATATCATATCTTCTCTTCTTTGATGGGTCATCTTTGATTCTACGAGAAGCCCTAGTCTCTCCTTCCCTCAGTGTGTCTCTATATCTCTTGGAACCTGTTTTAGTGGAATAAGACATTGCTTCTAAGTAATCTTGTCTATTTGTGATTATCCTTTTAATTTTAGTATCTGTAGCATTGACTAATGAATCTATTATTTGAGAATACTCTTGTTCAATGGTTTCAAGTAAGTCAGTTAATTCCACTTCTCCATCATAATATTCATTTTCCATTTCAGATAACTTACCTCTTCTATAATATCGGTTGATGGTTAACACCAATTTGATAAGGCTAGCAGAATTAACAGATTTTTGGTCAGCGTCAAAGTCTTCATTAAAGGTTTCCTTTAGATTCTCCACATCACTATCTGAAACTGAATCTAATGGGGTTTCTACTGAATATTTCGACTTTCTATATTTTCTCATGCCTGCAATAAAGTTTCTCAAGTCATTGTGTCTAACCTTTGCTTTAGTGTTTACCTTATAGAATCCATCGCTCACTTCAATAAATGGTTCTTCATTCTTTAGTATCCTTCTAGCGGCCTTTCCTATACCACCCATTCTAACAACTTCCTCAGTAACTCCATAGAAGTCGGCTATTCCGTCAATAATATCACCCTGAGATTTACCTCTCAAACCTAATAGAAAGTCCTTTTCTTCTTTGGA
>Ga0315334_10000434_pt1 | contig 25686 bp, 23 predicted proteins | sample M150034915metaG_FD_205555 | JGI IMG/M metagenome (GOLD analysis project Ga0315334, IMG submission 205555) | Ammonia-oxidizing marine archaeal communities from Monterey Bay, California, United States - M1 500m 34915 | ecosystem: Environmental > Aquatic > Marine > Intertidal zone | place: USA... | reverse complement strand
TTTTTTCGAATGCCTCCCAACAATCATCATCAATCAGTCCTAACTCTCTGGCCTTTGGGGTTAGCCTCTCGTCTGCATTGTCCTCCCTAAGAAGTAAACGATACTCTGCCCTAGAGGTAAACATTCTATATGGCTCGTTGGTACCCTTGGTAATGAGATCGTCTACCATGACCCCTATATATGACTGGTCCCTCTTAGGTACCCAATAATCTTTCTGCTGTACTGACAGTGCTGCATTTATGCCTGCTAAAATTCCCTGAGCAGCCGCCTCTTCATAGCCCGTTGTGCCGTTTATCTGGCCAGCAAAATAAAGTCCAGATATTTTTTTAACTTCGAGCGTTTGTTTAAGGCCTCTTGGGTCAAAAAAGTCGTACTCAATAGCGTAACCTGGTCGCATAATTTGTGCATTCTCAAAACCCTTTATGGAATGAATGAAGTCTGCCTGAACTTCATAAGGCAGCGAGGTAGATACTCCGTTAGGGTAAACCTCGTTTGTAGTCAAACCCTCAGGCTCAACAAAAATCTGGTGAGAGTCTCGTTCACTGAAGCGTACAACTTTGTCCTCTATTGATGGGCAATATCGTGGCCCAATTCCCTCAATCTTACCGCTATACATTGGGGATTCATTTAGCCCTTTCCTAATATGTTCATGGGTTTTTGAGTTTGTATGCGTAATATAGCACGGTATCTGTTGTGGATGATCGCTCACACTCCCCGTAAAAGAAAAGGTTGGCAATGGAACGTCTCCTGACTGCTTTTGTAATATGCCATAGTTAATTGTGCGTCCATCTAGCCTAGGAGGTGTACCGGTTTTCAACCTTCCCACACCCAAATCATAAGACTTTAATTTGGCTGATAATACATTAGCTGGAGCATCTCCAGCCCTGCCACCCTGAAAATTTGATTGACCTATATGAATCACCCCACCCAAAAAAGTTCCTGATGTTAGTACAACCTTTTGGGCAAAAAATTTCAATCCCATCTGCGTAATAACGCCCTTTATTTGGTCGCTTTCTATGATTAAATCATCTACGGCTTGCTGAAATATCGACAGGTTTTGTTGATTTTCAAGTGCATAGCGTATGGCTGCCTTATATAGAATTCTATCTGCCTGGGCTCGTGTAGCTCTAACCGCAGGGCCCTTGGATGCATTAAGTGTTCTGAACTGGATTCCTGACTTATCGATAGCCTTAGCCATAGCACCACCCATAGCGTCAATCTCTTTAACTAGGTGGCCCTTACCTAGCCCCCCTATAGCTGGATTACAACTCATCTGGCCTAGTGTCTCTATGTTATGAGTAATTAGCAGGGTATCTACACCCATCCTAGCTGATGCTAACGCCGCCTCGGTCCCTGCGTGGCCACCACCGATAACAATAACTGAATAATTATTAGATTTTTTCATAACACATATAAGCAAAAAAAGGCTCGTAAAACGAGCCTTTCATGTTCTACAAGTTGGCTATCTATTTTACTTTCGCATCCAGATCACCAGCAGCATATCTTTGACTCATTACATCCAAAGAGGTTGCAGTTATTTTATCAGCATTTCCGGCAGCTCCGAAGGCTTCAAATCTTGCTGAACAAATTTCTGACATTGCTATAGTTGAGTCTTTTAAGAATTTGCGTGGATCAAAGTTTGAAGTATTTTCGCTCATATGTTTACGAATAGCGCCTGTTGATGCCATGCGTAGGTCAGTATCAATGTTAACCTTGCGCACTCCGTTCTTTATTCCTTCCTGAATCTCTTCAACAGGAACACCGAATGTTTGTCCCATATCGCCACCATAATTATTGATAATAGCTAGCCACTCCTGAGGTACAGAAGATGAACCATGCATTACCAGATGAGTGTTAGGTAGTCGCTGGTGTATTTCTTTAATTCTGTCAATTCTTAACACATCTCCGGTCGGCTCTTGGGTGAACTTATAAGCTCCATGAGAAGTACCAATCGCGATTGCAAGTGCGTCAACATTGGTGGCCTTAACAAAGTCCGCCGCCTCTTCAACTGAAGTCAACAACATATCCAAGTCTAGCTGCCCTTCAGCACCGTGACCGTCCTCTTCTCCCATCATTCCAGTCTCTAAAGACCCTAAACATCCCAGCTCTCCTTCCACAGAAACACCACCAGCATGTGCCATACCGACTACTGTCTTGGTTACATCTACGTTATATTCAAATGATGCCGGTGTTTTCATGTCTGCCATAAGTGAACCGTCCATCATTACTGAAGAGAATCCTGACTGTATAGAGCGTAAGCATACAGATGGCTCTGAACCATGATCTTGATGCATAACCACAGGAATATGTGGGTACATCTCAATTGCAGCAGAAATCAAATGCCTCAGGAAGGGCTCTCCTGCATAAGACCTTGCTCCTGCAGAGCCTTGCATAATAACCGGACTGTTGGTTTTATCTGCAGCAGCCATAATTGCATGGACCTGCTCCATATTGTTAACATTAAATGCAGGCATGCCGTAGCCGTTTTCAGCTGCATGGTCTAGTAATTCTCTCATAGAAATAATCATATTTTTCTCCTTTGTTTTACTTATTTAATAATTAGCGTCGCCAACACAAAGTATCTTCATCATATTAGTGCCGCCTGATTTATCTTTGTGCATACCTTTTGTTAATACTACCAAATCTCCATCCTTAACAACACCTTTATTTACAAGTGTTCGGATTACCTTATCGTTTACCTTATCCCAATCACTACTGCTATGCTTCTCAATGCCGCACGGATATACGCCACGATAAAGGGTAACTTTTTGAAGTGTTTCTGCTTTATCCGACATAGCAAAGATAGATATATTGGAACTGATCCTTGACATCCATAGAGCGGTTTTACCTGTCTGTGTTAGTGTTGCAACTACTTTAGCATTAATGTGATTGGCTGCATACATAGAGCTCATTGCTATAGTTTCATCAATGAACTCAAAGTTCTCGTGTAGTCGGTGATGTGAAACCTTGGCTATCGGATTTTTTTCTGCCTCCAAACATACATCGTGCATAGTCTTAACTGCGTTCACTGGGAAATCACCTGCTGCAGTTTCAGCAGACAACATAACAGCATCTGTACCATCCAGAACAGCATTAGCCACATCGAACACCTCAGCACGTGTTGGTATTGGACTGGTAATCATTGACTCTAACATCTGGGTAGCAGTTATAACTATTCTATCATTAGCTCTTGCGAGCTGTATTAATCTTTTTTGCTGTGCTGGTAATTGAGGATCCCCAATCTCAACTCCAAGGTCTCCTCGTGCCACCATAATCCCTGCTGACTCATTAATTATGTCATTAATAATGTCATCTTTAAGTGACTCGGCACGCTCAATTTTAGCAATTACACCTGCATCTGAACCTGCACTTTTCAGTAGCTTCTTAGTTTCAATTACGTCTTCGGCACAGACTGGAAAAGACAGTGCCACATAGTCAGCCTTTGCTTTGGCAGCAATGAGTATATCTTTTTTGTCTTTGTTAGTTAGAGCGTTGGCTGATAGCCCACCTCCACGAAGGTTTATGCCTTTGTTGTCGGAAAGTTTTCCGGCTTGAATTACTTTGGTAATAATTTTGTTTCCGTCTATTGAGGTAACCTCGAGCACAACCTTACCATCGTCAATCAACAATATATTTCCTGATTTAACTTCATTAGGTAAGTTTTTGTAGGCAATTCCAACAGAATTTTCATTCCCAGAATTTTCATCAAGCTCGGCATCTAAAATAAATTTGTCGCCATTATCTAGATGCACAGTTGCACCATCCTTGAAAGCAGCAATACGTATTTTAGGTCCTTGAAGGTCCATCAAAACACCTATATAGGTGTTATTAATTGTAGCCCATTCACGTACAGCCTTTACTCTTGCTAGATGCTCATCTGCAGAGCCATGTGAAAAGTTGATCCGAACTACATTAACGCCTGCCTCTAAAATTTCAGATAGAATCCCGTTGTTATCAGTGGCAGGACCCAGTGTTGCTAATATTTTTGTTCTTCTTGGCAAACGCTACTCCGATGCTCTTTGTTGTAAAATTTCTACTGCTGGCAGTATTTTACCCTCTAAAAACTCAAGAAAAGCTCCGCCGCCTGTTGATATATAACTAATCCTGTCTTCAATGCCGTACTTATCGACCGCTGCTAGTGTGTCTCCACCACCTGCAATTGAAAAAGCATCTGAATCTGCAATGGCCATCGCCAATGTTTCGGTGCCTCCTGCGAATTGGTCAAACTCAAACACGCCCACAGGGCCATTCCAAACAATGGTGCCAGCATTTTTCATAATATCAGATAGCTGTTTTGCAGAGTCTGGCCCGATATCAAAAATCATATCGTCATCGATCACGTTGTCTGAACTTTTCGTTTCAGCAATCGAATTTTCTGAAAATTCCTTACCGGTTACTACGTCAGTAGGGACAGGTATCTCACAATCCTGCATCAATTTTTGTGCTATAGGTATTAGATCATCTTCACATAATGACTTACCTACATTGTTGCCTTGAGCTGCAATAAATGTATTGGCAATACCTCCGCCAACTACTAGCTGATCAACTATCTTTGATAGAGACTCTAGTACTGTAAGTTTGGTCGACACTTTGGAACCTCCAACTATGGCAACCATCGGTCGCTTTGGATTGTCTAATGCCTTTTCTAGTGCCTCAAGCTCTCCAGAAAGTAACGGCCCAGAGCAAGCAACATCAGCGTACTTAGCGACCCCATATGTTGATGCTTGTGCGCGATGAGCTGTGCCGAACGCGTCCATTGCAAATATATCGCACATAGATGCCATGCGTTTAGATAGTTCGTCATCGTTTGACATTTCACCAACATTAAAGCGAACATTCTCACAAAGAACAATGTCTCCATCGTCCATCTCAACACCATCTAGCCAGTCCTTTGCTAAATTGACTGTGGTATTCAAGAGTTCACTCAACCTGTCGGCTACTGGCTGTAAACTGAAATCATCGCTATATTCTCCCTCTGTTGGGCGACCCCTGTGTGACATCAGCATTACCCTGGCTCCCTGCTTTAGTGCCATTTCAATAGTTGGTATTGACGCCTTAATTCTCTTATCGCTCGTAACTCTTCCGTCCTTTATAGGTACGTTAAGGTCTTGGCGAATTAACACTCTTTTGGATTTTAAATCTAAATCTGATAAATTAATAACTGACATTACATCCTCTAATTCTATAACAATCTTTGCTAATTTAATAATAGACCTGTCTAAGCATACGCATAGCGCGACTTTTAACTTTTATTATCCGAGCTCGGTGTCAATACTAGCAATAATATATCGACAAAATAGTCGGCTTTAACTGCAGTACGCTGGGTAGTGTACTGCAGTGATTGTTAGTTAAGCTATATGCTCAACTAAGCGTAGCATGTTGCATGTATATCCATACTCATTGTCGTACCAAGAGACAACCTTAACAAACGTATCGTCAAGAGCAATACCTGCTCCGGCATCAAAAATAGATGATGCACTGATACCTCGGAAATCAGAAGAAACGACCATCTCATCTGTATACTGGAGTGTGCCTTTCATTGAACCCTCTGATGCTTCCTTTATAGCGGAACAGATTTCATCGTATGTCGCAGGCTTATCAAGCTCACATGTTAAATCTACTACAGAAACGTCGACTGACGGTATACGGAAAGCCATACCTGTAAGCTTGCCGTTAAGTTCAGGTAATACAACACCTACAGCCTTAGCTGCGCCGGTTGATGATGGTATTATGTTTTCAAATACTGAGCGACCACCCCTCCAATCTTTAACTGAAGGTCCGTCAACAGTTTTTTGGGTTGCTGTTGATGCATGAACAGTTGTCATTAGGCCTCTCTTCAGGCCCCAATTATCATTAATAACTTTAGCAATAGGCGCTAAACAGTTTGTAGTACACGATGCTGCAGATATAATCTTCTCTCCGTTATAGCTATCATGGTTAACACTGTAAACAAACATAGGTGTCCCGTCCTTTGAAGGTGCAGACTGCACAACCTTCTTAGCGCCAGCATCTATATGAGCCTGGCAGCTCTCTTCTGTTAGGAAGAATCCAGTACAATCAATAGCCACATCTACATCAATATCGCCCCATGCAAGGTCAGCCGGATTGCGTTCAGCAGATAGACGAATCTTCTTGCCATTAATTACAAAATTATCGCCATCAACAGAAACCTCTCCATCAAAGCGGCCGTGTGCTGTGTCATATTTAAGCATGTACGCTAAATAATCGTTATCTAATAGGTCGTTAATGCCGACCACTTCTAGTTCTGGAAAGTCTTTTGAAATTGCACGAAATACCATGCGACCAATACGACCAAAACCATTAATTCCTACCTTTATTGTCATTACTTTACTCCTTATTTCTATTTTTACGTGTTATACCGAATTGGTATTTATTTACGAATGAAGTGGCTATATTAATCCGCTTTATTCAATATTTATTTAGTACTATATATTTGTAACTCTAGGCTTAATAACGTCAATTAATTTTATCTTGTTGACTTTGTCAATCTGTTACATAACATTACAAAAAACCTATCATTAAAGTTAACAACTAGATAAGCTAAAACTTAGCTCATCAATGCCTTAGCTTTAGCTACAACATTGTCAACTGTAAATCCGAACTCTTCAAATAATTTATCAGCTGGTGCAGACTCTCCAAACGTTGTCATACAAACAACATCACCGTCTAAACCAACATACTTGTACCATCCATCTCCAACATTGGCCTCTATAGCGATACGCTTAACTCCTGGTGTTAGAACTGAATCTTTGTAGTCTTGGTCCTGATCATCATAAAGGTCTGTACATGGCATTGAAACTACACGAACATTCTCACTCATAGTGCTTGCAGCCTCTATTGCTAATCCGACCTCAGAACCTGTTGCAATGAAAATTATATCTGCATCGCCCTGGCAATCTTTTATTACGTATCCGCCCCTCTCAATATTTTTCACTTGCTCAGAACTTCTTTGTACAGGTGTTAGGTTTTGGCGTGAAAACACTAGAGCGGTCGGTGCATCTTTGCGTAGCATAGCCATCTTCCATGAGACAGCGGACTCGATCGCATCGCAACCTCTCCAGGTATGGAAATTAGGGATCATACGTATTGTAGCTAGCTGCTCAACTGGCTGGTGTGTTGGCCCATCCTCACCCAAACCTATAGAGTCATGAGTGTACACATATATAGTACCAATCTTCATTATTGCAGACATACGCAATGCGTTACGCATAAACTCCATAAACATAAAGAATGTTCCGCTATATGGCTTAAACCCGCCATGCAGAACCATACCGTTAACCATGTGCGCCATACCGAACTCACGCACCCCCCATGAGATGTAATTACCGTTAGCGTTTTCTGCGTTAACCTTGACTGAGCCTGACCAGTTAGTTAAATTCGAGCCAGTAAGGTCAGCCGATCCACCGAAAAGTTCAGGAACAACAGGGCCCATAGCCTCGATTGCATTTTGTGACGCCTTTCTTGATGCAATATTTGGCATCTCTTCCTGAGTCTTGGCAATGAATTTGTCCATTTCTACTTCAAAGTTAGCAGGCAAATCGCCAGCCATACGGCGCTCAAATTCGCTAGCCTCTGATGGATATTCTGACTCATATGCAGCAAACTTGTCATTCCAAGCGGACTCATCTGTAGCGCCCTTATCTGTGTGATCCCATCCAGCGTAAATGTCCTTAGGGATTTCGAATGGAGCACTATCCCAACCCAAAACTTTACGGGTAGCTGCTATCTCATCGCTCCCTAGTGGCGCTCCATGACAGTCATGTGATCCAGCTAGATTAGGAGAACCAAACCCTATAGTTGTTCGTGTACATATAAGTGATGGTCTCGATGTCTCAGATTTCGCAGCGACTATGGCTGCATTTATTGAATCAGAATCGTGACCATCCACGTCACGAATAACGTGCCAGCCATAAGACTCGAAACGACCAGCTGGGTCCTTCTCCATCCAGTCAGCTATATGGCCATCGATAGATATATCATTGTCATCCCAAAAAGCAACAAGTTTACCAAGCCCAAGAGTACCCGCCATAGCACACGACTCATGTGAAAGGCCCTCCATTAAACAACCGTCACCCATAAATGCCCAAGTATGGTGGTCAACAATTTCATGTCCCGGCTTATTAAATTGTGCTGCAAGTGTACGCTCAGCTATCGCCATACCTACTGCATTAGTTATGCCCTGCCCTAGAGGACCTGTTGTAGTCTCAATACCATCTGCATACCCGTACTCAGGGTGCCCAGCGGTTTTAGAGTGTAGCTGACGAAAGTCTTTAATATCATCCATACTCAAATCAAAACCGGTGAGATGTAGTAACGAATATATCAACATAGATCCGTGACCATTTGACAATACGAACCTGTCTCTGTCTGCCCATTTAGAGCTTTTTGGATTGAATTTTAAGTGGTCATTCCAAAGAACCTCGGCAATATCTGCCATCCCCATTGGAGCACCGGGGTGCCCTGAATTTGCTTTCTGAACAGCGTCCATGCTAAGTGCACGTATCGCATTTGCTAAGTCTCTGCGTGATGGCATATCTGTAAAATCCTCGAACAAATCCAAAAGATTATACAGATAAACGCAATAATTGGCATATCTCTAAAGTATTGTTTTTTTCAAATACGGTTGATAATTTATTAAACTTTGTGGGATTAGTTTAATCTGAAGAGTTGTCTGAAATTTTCACTCCTTTGCTGTACTTAGCTTTATTAGTGACATCGCCATTATCGTTCCAAACAGTGAATTCTCCTTCCAAATCACCGTCAACATATTTGCCCTGTTCTCTCTTCTGACCGTTCTCATGCCATCGAGTGTGTGGTCCGTGCTTCTGGGCATTCTTGTAGTTAGACTCTGTACCCTTTTGTCCACTCTCGAACCAAATTGTAACTTTACCATCAAAGGCACCATTTTTGTGTGATGAGACGATAAACTTGTTGCCATTGGAGTGCCACTGCGTGAGCTCCCCCTCTCTTTTGTTGTTTACAATGTTAACCTTTATCTTTAATTGGCCATCCTCAAACCATTCAGTTTGGAGTCCATTCTTGACACCGTTTATGTGCATAGTTTGCATTTTTAATTGGCCGTTCTCGTACCACTGACTTTCCGGACCATCTATAACTCCATAGGAAAAGTTGATCTCTAGTTCTTTATGACCGTTAATATAGAACTGCGTAAAAGCACCATCAAGCCTACCACTTAAAATGCCAGACCGCTGCTTTATGTTTTGATTTGGGTATCTTGACTCGTAGATACCAGTATAAGGCTCGCTCTCACCTTCTGCGTAAAAAATGTTGTCTCGAAGGTCTAGGTCATAAATAACCCTTTCAGCAGCAATAACTGAGTTAGATAGAAGAGCTATGAGTGCCAATTTAATAAATATTTTCACAGGAGTGCATAAATTGCTTAATAATATACGTACTAATATACTCTTGTATTGAAGCCTATTCAATACCACTTAGTTTATTTTTTATCAAAATGATATTTATATAATTAAACAATTAAATGTCTGACTGATAGCTAATCAAGTCCATATCTGCAGCTAAATTTCTAATCGGTATTAGTTCCTGATACGACTTTGAGTTGAACCAACTATTTAATGAATCTGTGTTCGGGAATTCTATCACCACAATGTCTGTGTGGCCGGTCTTTCCAGCCAATGACTGAATCTTCTTGCCTCTCAGTAATAGTTCGCCATTCCATGGCTCCAATGTTGCTGAAACTTTTGACCTGTACAGAGACCATTTGTTTTCATCTTTAATTGTAATATTGCCTATTAAGTAAGCACTCTTCATAGCACACCTCGTATTAAACTATATATCATTAATTTTATAACATACTCAGCATCTACATTAATTAATGAATACCCTCAATGATGGAAGGTACTAGTAATATTAATATGTTTGCTATTTTTTTGTTGGGTGTACAATGTAAGCACTATTAATTTATTGAAGATTATTGATATGACCAAGGATGAGTGCAAAGAACTAATACAATCTAACCCGTGTTATTGTGCAAATGCTGTTGCTCTTTACTATAGGGACAATGAAAAACCTGACCCTGATAAGAAATGGAAAGAGGAGTTCGCAAAATATCCATGCGGCAAAGAGTATGTCCACTATCAGGACTGAGTTATCAATTTAAGTTTTATGATTGCTATGACCAAGACAAGCTGAACACTTAAAGATGATAATTTATTAAACAATGCCAGCATATACGGTCTCTATTACTTGTCAATCAAAGCACTGGAAGGATAATTTTTTTATACGTCCAATATGGTGGGACTGTGACGAACTAATATCTGACGACAGGTTTGAAGAGGTCGAACTTAACCGTGGCTTTAAAGACCTCAATGCAACTCTATCAATATTGGAGGTCATTGAGTTGCACGAGAGGTACAAATTACAATCTAAATCCGGAACATATTCAAGTCCCGAGTGGCAGGAAAGAATACAACCTGAGATAACAGAGCTTGATGATTTTTTGTATAAAAAAGATAAAGACTTTGGGAGTTTATCTGTATGTATTTCTCAATGGTAGGTTCGTTGGAACTTATACCTTACCCAAACCCAATCAATAGTGGTTGCCGCCACTCCAACAAGTACCAGCGCTCCACCGATAGCCATTGGTAAGGTGAATACCTCGTCTAGAAGTACAATACCTGCAATGATAGATGTCACCGGCAATAGCATGAGGAATGGGGACACAGTGCTGACCTTGCAAACACGCAATAAATGGTACCAGACACTGTAGCCTAGTATCGTCATAACGACACCTAAATACGCAACTATTGACCAATCATACATGTCGGCATTAACCACTGATTGCCACTGACCTTGCTCAAATACAAGTGACGCAACTAGCATTTGTGGTGTCGCCATTACGGCAACCCATGCTAATATTGTGAAACCAGAGATGGACTTTAGTTTACTAACCATAATCTGTGCAGCTGCCCAAACCGAAGCCCCCACAAGCAGCAAAGTTACACTGTCAATGTTTCCGTCAAGCCTAGGCTCACCAACAATAACAATAACACCGACAAAGGCAAGCAGCATTCCGAACACCTTACTCAAGCCGAACCTTTCCTTTAGGAATATTGCACCGAACAGAGCTAAAATGGGCGCCTCTAATTCAACCAGTATTGCTGCTGTTGAAGCGTCAAGCCCTCTCAATCCATTGTATGTTAGTCCGTATTGCAGTGTAGAGCCAACTACCGCTATTAAAAAAATCTGGCGCATATGTCCCCACGGAGGTTTGGTAAACCATACAAGAATTAATCCAGCAATACCAAAACGCATAGACATTAAAAATAACGGGGAGAATTGTTCCATACCTATCTTTGCTAAGGTGAAGCCGAAACCCCAGGTTATTGGAACAATAAGTGCTAAAAGTGCTTGTCCAAAATTCATCTTTCGATTTTACTCAAAACAGAAATTAAAAGGAGGTCAAAAAATGACCCCCTTTAATTGATATATTTAAGCCTGAATGCTGTCTTGATTCAAATCTGCTATCTCTTTTAAGGTTACAGGCTTTATTGGGGCTCTAATATTGAAGCAACCTACTTTGCTAGGGTGCTTGTTTAGCTCACTAGATATAATCTCTGTTACAGTTGTTGCACAGTAACGGCCTTGACAGAGCCCCATTCCACACCTGTTCTTAGATTTCACATGATCAGGATCAATATAACCCATTGACAAACAGTCACGAATATCAGAAGCCTTTAACCCCTCACATCGACAAACAATGGTTTCATCGTCTGGCACAATAAACTCTTTTAGTGGTGCATACAGAGTGTCAAGGAATGGGCGTAAGGATTCTTCTTTTGACCTTTTATTAATCAAATTATCACACTTGTCATCGAGCACGTCCTTGTTTATATGGCCGAGCCGATTCAGTATATACCAAGCACAAATTTGACCTGACAGATTGGCTACAATTGCACCAGATATGCCTGCTCCATCTCCAGCAATACTTATTGTGTCTGATGAGCTAACACCGTAACTGTCAACTTGTGGACTAAAGCATCTCTGCAGGGAATGCCATCTATGTTTTAGTTTTAGTAGTTTTGATATCTGTATCGAAGGCACCAACCCATGATGAATGAAAACCTCCTCTAGCTCAATTTCATGCTGTGAGGAGTTAGATTTGAATGATATAGATTCAACCCCAGATGTACCGTTAATTGTAATAGCGCTGGAACCAGTATATCTCTTAACTCCTGCCTCTCTGATTATATTAATATAGCTTAACCCTTTGCTTATTTGTCTCCAATTACGTATAGCCCCAACAATATGCACAAGTGCTGAAAGATAGTTGCTACGGTTTTGAGTCTCTATCAATGCTTGTGGAGGATTTCCAGACCTTATAAGTTGCACAGCTGTTAGATAAATTAAAGGTCCCGAACCCACCAAAACTGAATCCTTTGGCACAATTCGGCCTGACTTAATTAATATCTGTATAGCGCCTACCGTCATAACACCAGGCAAGTTCCATCCAGGAACTGGCATAGGCCGCTCTATAGCTCCAGTAGCAATTAATAGGTGGCGTGACTGGAGACGATATAGTTTAGTGTTGTATCTAAATATCACACTAGGGCTATCATCAACATCGATAACTGTTGCTCCAAAATAACACTTAACGTTTTCAATTTCTAAAGATTTGCTAAGCTCTAGTCCTTCTGCGTATTCATCCCCGAGTATGTCTTTCATCCTTGCGTTTGATTTACCTGCATTACGATATATTTGTCCTCCAGCTCTGCTCTGCTCATCAATTATTGTGATGCTAATGCCGTAATTAGATGCAACTTTAGCTGAAGCCATGCCAGCTGGTCCAGCGCCGATTATTATTAAGTCTGTTTTGTGGTAATTATTCACACGTCATTCTCGTTATATATATTTACGACCCTTCTAACATCAAGTCCCTGTTTGCACTCAACCATACATGACTGGACATTGCAACCATCTACACAGACAATACAGCCATAACAAGACCCCATCATGCAGAATGGGTGTAGCTTTGAATTAGAACCTGCTATATTTGAAAAGCACCTGTATCCAGCAGCAATTAGAGCTGCTGCAACTGTGTCCCCCTCGTGAGCCTCTATAGTCTTACCCTCGAAAGTGAAGGTGACAGCCCTCTCTTGCTCTGAATTTAGGCGATCAAACATCGAACCTGTCCTCCTCGAATATAGACAAGTCTGGCGCATCTTTTGTTCCAACTATCCATCTGGCAAGTAACTCTGTATGGCAAGCTGCAAGAGTTATTCCGCTATGGCATGTGATAAAAAATGCACCCTCATTCTCGATAGATTGTTGATAAATAGGGAGCCCGTCAGGAGTCATAATTCTTAAACAACCCCAACTCCTTATGAGATTAACATTCTCTAAGCACGGAAAAATATCAACAGCATCCCTAGCCAATTCTGACACTATAGAAAGGCTTTCTTTGTCGTCAAAACCTCGGTCTACTTCAGAGCCACCAATCTGTACCCCTCCCTCGTTGACCTGGCGTATATTTACTGACGGATAGCGCAAAAAATGAGGTAACTTTTCAGTTATCATTAGTTGGCCATGAAGCGGTCTAATTGGCGACTTAAAGTTAAGCATTTTTGCAATATTTGTGGAACCAAGGCCGGCCGCAATTATGACCCTGTCTGTAATAATTTCATTACCATCTTTTAGTAAGGTTATAAATTTATTGCCGACCCTTTCAATGCTTGTAGCTTTGATTCCGTTTTTTAGTTTTCCTCCCTTCAGTAATACTGCACTTGATAGGGCATTAAGAAGATATAGAGGGTTAACGTGTCCGTCTCCTGGCTGAAGAGTAGCCCCAACGACTTTTGGACCTATTTCAGGTACATATGACTTTAACTGACTATTACTTAGAACTTTAAATTTATTATTACTGTCACTCTTAGCGTGTATTTGGTTGAGGATCTCTATGTGCCTGTCCATCTCTTCGTGAACAGTAAAGTATTCAATACCGCCATCCAGTTCTAGCATCACATCGATACCAGTGAGGTCCTTGAGTTCGTTTGCTAGGTTGGGCCATAGAGAGATAGATTTTTGAGTCCATCTAGCATATTCAGTGCTAAACTCCCCCTTCCCCTGCGACCATATCAGTCCAAAGTTTCCACGAGATGCGCTATGAGTGTCAGTTACATCATTAATCACTAACACATCTTCATCAAGCTTCAACAGGCCGTATGCAATTGACAGGCCCACAACACCGCCACCAATAATTAAAGTCTCCATTACCGTCCCAAAAAGTTAAACCTTAGTAATCTGCAATTAGAATTGCTATACATTAGAAATGCCTCGATCACGTCGATAGTTATCAATCAAATCATGTACACGATATATGGCGCTACTTATAGGCATGAACCATGGTTTTCCGTAGTAATAGAAGCGCGTATCAAGGGTTGTCTGCTCGAATACGCTGTGCTGTTTTTCTGGATTTAGAATTTTTAAAGCTGACATGTGGCCCAGGTATGGTGCCATAGCAACACCGTTACCGCAATAACCCATTGCGGAATAGATCCCTTCATGGCAACCAATGTTCGGTAAATTACTAAAACTAAAACCGGTGAAGCCTGTCCAGCAATGGCTAATCTCCACCCCACTCAATGTTGGGAAAATAGCAGACAACATTTTTCTTAACGTTGGTAAAGCCTGCTCAGCTGTGATTGGATGCATTGCGGCCCTTGTTCCCAGCATGATACGCCTACCGCAAGGTGTTGGTCGGAAATAACAGTAGCGATTTCTTGTTTCCACTATACAATTTCCTCCAGGTAACAGTGACTCAACCTCACTAACACCAATATCCTCTGTCGTAGCAATAAAACTTGGAACGGGCAGTATGCGACGAGATAAATATCTTGAAAGCTCTGGCCTAGTATATCCATTGGTAGCCATGAGAACTTGTTGGCACTGAATAACTTTATCTTTTATATGAATATTGAACCCTGCATTGCCTGACTTGGATAGTTTTTCTACTCTGTCTACGCGATATCCACCGAACACCTGGGCGCCTGCATTAATAGCTAGTTGCAGAATTCCGTAATGCAATTTACGTGGATGCACGGAGGCATGCTCTTTGTAAAGTTGTGCACCAAAATACAGCTCAGTATTTATTGACTTGTGCATAATCTCTTGTTCAACCATGTGTGAATCAAAATGCTCGATAGATTTCAACTCGTTCATATTCTTTGTCATAGCTGTGTGATCTTCAGGTGTCCATGCGGTTCTCAGGCGCCCGCATTCTTGAAGATCGCAATCGATAGAGTTGTCTACGATTAAACTTTTTGTGAAAGTTAGTGACGAGTTAGCTTCTTTATGAATCTTATGTGCCACCTCTTTACCATATCTACGACTAGCCTGTGAGGTCGAAACCTTGTGCCCTGAGCCCAACATACCGCCATTACGTGTACTGGCACCAAATCCGATATTTTCAGCATCCAAAACAATCACATTGCAGCCACTCTCGGCTAGTGTGAGTGCCGCACTCAGCCCGGTATATCCAGCCCCAACTACAACAATATCAGCTCTCGATGGTAGGTCGCCATTGTTTTGATATTGTGGTTGGTCATGCCACCAGTATGGAGAGTACTTAGTCATTCAGATACGCATTTTGTCGCCCTCGGGGTTGTAGGGTGACATAGGTATAACCAAAGCTTTATGCTCTACACCAGCTATAAGTACTGCCATCTCGGTGTTAATACTTGAATGCTCTGTATCTATCAAGGCCATACTGAAGCTTCTCTTAAGCCTATGCCCGTATCCACCAGAAGTTGTCATACCGACAACTGAGTTATCGAAAAGCACGGGTTCGAATCCGTGTGAATCTGTGTCTATAGTAAAAACTTCTAACATGCATAGTGTACGACTTGGATTGGTTGAGTTAATTGCCTCTTCACGGCCAATAAAGTCGCCCTTGTCCCAAGAAATCCAGCGGTCCAGCCCTGTCATTCCAGGTGTATAGCTTTGAGTAAATTCTCTAGACCAGATGCCAATACTTTTTTCCAGTCTCATTGATAATACTGCACTCGTGCCTATCTCTTTAATTCCAAAACTTAGGCCAGCATCCAAAATCATTCTTCTAAGTAAAGCGTGCTCAGTTTCAGAACAATTAATCTCATATGCAAGCTCTCCGGAGAGTGACATTCTGGCTATCTTTACTCTTATGTTTCCAAGGTCAGCATCGAAACAAGACATCATCTTATATTGCTCAATACTGCTTTTGGTTAGTTGACTCAGAATCTTACGAGAGTTAGGTCCGCTCAAGGTAAATCCTACAATACCATCTGATATATCTTTGACGTCCACACCTTCGATTAAGTGTTCATTAAACCAGCGCATATGAAACGCACGCAGATAGTATGAACCCATCAGCCAAAACTTTCCATCACCCCAATTAAGGCAAGTAAGGTCACCCTTAAGTCGACCATCTTCTGCTAGCATTGGGGCAAGCTTCACTTTGCCGGGGCTAGGTATTTCACATGCCAACAAATTATCAAGCCACACATTCGCTGCTTCACCGCTCACCTCGTAACGTGAATAGCCACTAATATCCATAAGACCAGCAGATCTCGCTACAGCTTCACACTCCTTCGCAACAATATCAAAAGCTTCAGACCTATGAAATGTACCTGTTTCCACAAAACCTTTCGATGGAGCGAAGTATAGAGGCACCTCCATCCCCCAATTGTTTCCCCATCGTGCACCAGACTCTGTCATATCTGAATAAGAACCAGAAGTTCTATGTGGTCGCCCTGCAGGAAGTTGTTCGTTAGGGTAATCAATGACAAAGCGACGTGAATAGAACTGGCTAGAGGTTTGTTGTAGGTACTCAGTTCTAGAACAATAAGAACCGAATCGACCAATGTCCATTGAAAATATGTCCTCCTCTGTTGACCCATTAATCATCCACTCAGCCAGAGCCTTGCCTACACCTCCTCCCTGAGAGAATCCTGCCATAACTCCACAGGCCACCCAGAAACCTTGAGGTCCAATAGGGCCGATTAACGGATTACCGTCCGGTGTAAATGTGAAGGCGCCATTGACCCACCTCTTTATGCCTGTTTCAGCCAGCACTGGGGCACGCTCAAAGCCTCTCATTAACTCATCACTGATACGATCAACGTCTTCAGGTATTAGGTCCATACCGTAACTCCAAGGGACGCCAGCTATATTCCAGGGTTTCGGGTTGGTTTCATAAATACCCAGCAAAAGTCCATCCCCTTCCTGTCTCATATATGTCAGTGCGTCTGGGTCAACGATGGTCGGTAGCTCAGAGTCAAGCTCTTTTACTTTGGCTATCTCTTCAGTAACTAGGTAATGGTGCTCATAAGCCATGACTGGCAGATCTACTCCGGCCATCTCACCAACCTGCTTAGCCCAAAGCCCTCCTGCGTTAACAATATGTTGACAGTGTATTGTGCCATTCTCTGTAACCACGTCCCATGTGGAGTCATTCCTTTGTTTAAGTTCTAGGACCCTGTTATGGGTAACCACCTCTGCACCTCTCTTCTTGGCAGAACCTACATATGCATTTGTCGCCCCGCTCGGATCGACATGGCCCTGATTGGGGTTGTAGATTCCGCCAATCACATCCTTAGTAACAATTAACTCATTCGTAAAATTTTTAACCTCTTCTGTTGTGATTAGTTTTGCTGAATCTATTCCCATCGCCCTAAGGGTAGCATAGAAGGTCTGTATAGCTTCCCACCTCTCGGGAGTGCTCGCTATCATGACACCGCCCGTTTTGTGCATTCCGCAGCTCTGCCCGCTCTCCCTCTCTATCTGTTCATACAGCTTGATTGTATAGGACTGTAGGGCAGCAACATTGGGATCTGCATTGAAGCCGTGATAATCAGCGGCGGCATGCCATGTCGAGCCTGATGTCAGTTCTGATCGCTCTATCAAGACAACATCTGTCCAGCCAAACTTAGTTAGGTGGTATAAAACCGAGGCCCCAACTATCCCTCCACCTATAACAACTACTCTGTATGAATCCTTCACATAACCCCCAAATATATCTATCCCAGAACTGAAAAACTACTATCTTGATTTACCTCTCTTAATCTCGAGAATGTTCCCATATTTATTATATGCTCAACCGAATTTAGTTGATATTGTAATGGATCCTTGTCGTGATTGGCTCCAGACTCACAATACTCAATCAGCTGAGCCATAGCTTTCGCTGCCACCGGTGCATTCTTGAACTGGTTTCCACTACTACCACAAGCCATATAGTAGCCCTCAATGCAGGACTTATCATAAATCGGTATCCAGTCCTCAGTAACATCATAAAGATCAACACAGCCACTAAGCTTGGTTGGTATGCCTAGACTTGGTATGCGCTGACCCATACGCTGAGCTTGCAGTGTCCACTGGTCGGTGAAGCTTTTGTCATAATTATCAGGGTCCACAAATACATGCTCATCGCACTCAGGGTCCTCACTACCTATTAATATATTGTTGCCAATTTCTGGTCGGCTATATACTGCTATATCGCTATCAGAAATGACACTCGCAAAAGCGGAATAATCGACACCGTCAGGGGCCCGTACATGTGCCACCTCCTGTCTAAGTGCCCGGGTAGATATGTTCATATCTGAATCAGCGCCAGCAAGTAGATTGATTTTATTTGAGTGTGGTCCGGCAACATTTATCACAACGGGTGATTCTATAATCGTTCCATCATCAAGAGTAACCCCTGAAACCTTCCCATTAATAGTTGGAATACTTTTTACGCGACTATTGAATATAAATTTAGCACCAACACGCTCGGCAGCCAACTGTATATTTCGGGTTGCGAATTGCGGGTCAGATATGTAACCTCCATATGGAAAAAACACTGCGCCATCAATATCCCCTACTGCGGGCTTACCGAATTCAGGGTCACCGAGTGTCTTAGCCTCTCCAAAGGATGAGACATCATAAAACGGGTACCTATCAATTATTTGCTCGTTTGACAAGTGCTGGTGCGGTATATCTAATCTGTCAATATGCTTTAGTTGTTTTTTTAGGCCGCCATTCTGCTCAGTTTTCATAATCAATGTGCCGCAATCATGAAACTTTGCAATATTTTCGTTTTGCGGTGCATTCAAGTAATGCCTCCAATCTTTCCAGTAGTGATATCCATCATAAGCCATAGCACATCCATCAAGTGTTGAATAATAAAGTCTAATTATCGCGCACGAGTTCGAGGTTGAGCCGTAGCCAGCAGCCGGCAACATATCCAAATTTAAGGTGCTACGGCCTTGCTTCGCTAACTCATAACCTATTGCAGAACCTATAATTCCTGCACCTATAATTACTACGTCATAACTTTGATTACTCATATAAATTATTATTCCTACAAAACACAACAAACTTTAAACTATTACCCCGGCATACCCACATATTTCAGTGCGAAAACTATAAATAAAGCATATGCTCATAGTCAGCATAAGTAACCACTAAAAACTTTTTAATATTTAATACGTTTTTTAATTCATCAGAAAGGGCACCAAGAGAACCGTTGAGAGCGGCTGCTAAATCATATGGTGTACATAATGGATTATTTACGTCTGTAACAAATGGAGGGCTAGGAGTTTTAATTGACCTGCCAACTATCTTCAATTGAGACCTCAATTCTGGTTTATTTTTTTGCAAATAATAGTAACTAGAGGCATCAATGGAAGCTATATCAGTCTCACCATCAAGGATACTATTGATGCTGCTTGCGTGCGAACCAGAAATAACAATTCTTTGAAAAAAATCATCGATGGAGCCTAACCCTCTGACCTTTTCAATTTCGTGCCTAAGCACACTCATTCCGCTATTTGAGTCAAGACTATTGACGGCGGCTACAAGGTCTCTAGCTTCAGAGATTGAATTTATCTGGCTATCTCTCCTTACTAAAAAGTAGCTAAAATATTCTGCACCTGTGTACCCATAAATATCAAAATATGGGGCACAGAGTGGTTGAAGTTTTCCAGCAAAGCGTTTAACTAATGGGTAACCGCAAACATGGCTTAACCTGTTATTGTAAGAAGTAACAACCTCATCATCAACGGTATTCAGAATCTTCCCGGGCAATGAAAGGACTGGGCTTCTTTCTGCGGCCAACAGAAACAATGATTCCCATGCATTCTCAAGCTCTCGGTCAATGGAATACATACCCAAAGATATAGTTTGATTTGTTTGCATAATAATCTAAAAACCCTTGTGTTTGGGGTGATCAATTGGCCTGAGTAGATATTTTAAGATCCATTTGTAGTATCCGGATTCAATAAAATTACCATTCATGTTGTCATACTCATTACGATTACTTTTATACTCATTTGGCAATTGATACCAGCTCATACCTGGATTTTCATGATGAACAGAATGGTAATTATTGTTCAGGAATAACAGGCGCATAGGCAGTGCAGCTTTCATAATGATTGATCTGTGGTTCGGATAATTATCTGCCCTGTGCTCATAAAAACTACGAAGAAGAATAACTGATTGAGAGAAGTATGCACATGCGATATATATAAACAGATTAACTTTAAAAAATAAACCAACAAGTAATAATAATCCCAAAACTAGCACTGCATGAGTAACCCAAACAAGTGCTTCTCTAGATGATTTAGACGTAATACTCTCAATACACTGCTTATTGAGATTGATAAAATGCCACAAAGGTGCCACAAAAAGGCGCCCTAAAATGGTCATATTAAATAGAGCTAATTGTTGGCGAAAATTGGATAGGTTGTTCCATTGCTTTTCACTGACATAGTAACTCTCAGGGTCTACTCCTGGTATTGTTAAGTTAACATTTTCGTGGTGAGTCAAGTGAGAGTTTTTATATACAGGGTACGGGTACCAAAGTGCCAGAGGTGGATACGCCAAAAAATCATTTAGGGTCGGATTGTGACTAGGGTGCCCATGAAGTAACTCATGCTGGACAGATCCATGAAATCCTAGAACAATTACTAGCATTACGGGAGCGAAGGGCAAGCTCTCAAAGTTTAAAAGCACTAACCACCACACAGTGTACACCGAGACAATGATCAGCCATGTTGGCCACTCTCTTATATAGACGACTGAAGTTACATTTTTCATTACTAATATTTATACGGAATCTTTAATAATAATACTTTATATTATTAGACACACAATTACAAAATAATTAATACTTAAAAAGGAGAAATGCTATGTCAACAACAAAACTTTTCCGTAAAAAAGATCTAGACCTTAAACCAGAAAACGGCATGAAAACCGTAGGCCTAGTCAATGTATCGTTCTCTGACGAGTTGGGAGCCGGAATTGGCGTTTTTGAAGACTGCTCTATACCCTGGCATATAACTTATGACGAGGTCATCTACGTACTCGAGGGACAGTTCACCTTACAGGTCGGTGACAAAATATTCGAAGCCGGCCCCGGGGATGTGTTATGGGTACCACGTAATACCGATATTGTTTATATAGCCCAAGAGAAGGTAACATTTTTCTATTCTGTGCTGCCTGCCGGTAACGCGCCATCGACAGCTAAGAATATTGATTATGCTTCTGTATAAGTAAGCGGGTTAATTGCGAGTCTTTGTAATCTAAGTCTTAACGCAAGTCATTCTCAGCCTGACAATCCTTGCATTCCAATTCAAGACCTATAAAATCGTTACGCCCATTAACTGACAATACCCACTCTCTTTGTTGCCAGGGTGGATTATGCCTGAAATGCTGAGTATGGCCACAAGATAAGTCCGCCACCCAGTGGTCATCTTCATCTAGATGAAAGCCGGTTATTTTTGTCTTCATACTAGAATTATATTTCAATTTAAACTTAGCCAAACCGCAAATTTATTTTGATATATTAGATGATTCAGCAATAACAATGGAGCCTGTGGTTTTGTTTGATAGTTTATCTATTGTTATTTTTTTTGCAACTCAAATGCTATTACCTTATTTAAGAATTTTCCATAAAGTTTTTCATAGTGCATATTACCTTTCAAAAGGATTAGCTCCTCTTGACAGTCGCCTGGCCCACAGCCGTTAAATTCAATAGTTGCCTGGAAGTCGCCGTTTTTATCGATTTGTCCAACAAGAGTATCGAACTTATCAGTTGTTGAGTCTACATCTCTGAGCACTCGGCGCGTATTCCACACACTTAAGATTCCATTTTTTATCTCTATAAATCCCTGGCCAGGAGACCAGGTATGTCCATCTGGGTTAGTAAGAGTCAATTTGAAGAAATAATTTCCATCATACCAATCAGATGCTGCCAACTTTTCCTTTGGAGGTGTTATTAAATACAATCCTATTGAATCCCAAAATGTATGCCCGTTAACTTGTCTTTTGCCAGCCCCCTCCTGACCCAAAAAAACAGTTTTTTGATCTAAACTCACCGGATACATGCGACTAATCCATTGACTAAGAGAGCTTGATTTGATTTTTGCAAGCTGCAATTTGTTTTCTGTCCATGTGTAGAAAGAACTTCTAGCTTCATTAATAGCAAAAAGATGAGTGCAAGTTAAAATAGGCTGACCCCAGGCCGTTTGTTCATTAAAAAATAAATGATGACACCAATCCCGCCCTGTTATTACATCTGATGCTGACTGGGCCACATCCTCAGATATGTCTGTAAGCTGCCCATTGCTGAAATCAAGCAATTGTATATATCGCCCCTCCCAATCAGAGGTGGCAATACTGGCGACCACCTCTTCGGTGCCATCTGCATCTACGTCATCATAAAGAACCTCTGAATATTTGGCTGACTGGCCATTATTTCTCATGATTTTTGGGGCATTAACTTTACTGATTTCAGTAAACGAAGCCCTGGAGTCCTGCTTGAATACGTATATATGGCCAGGATCTTCGCTACCGAGTAGCAAAAAAGTATCATTATTGTCATCAACAATAGCAACTCCTGCAGTTATTGTTGGCGCTTTCGCATACCCTTTATAGTTTAGTTTTAAATCAACCTTATCAAAGCTGCCGTTTTTGTTTGAGTACAGAATATAACTTTCATTGGTGTAGCCTTGGCCATTATATGAACATTTTGCTGGATACTTAATATAACGACTATTAAGCACAACATAGTCGGTTATTTGGTCGCCATTCATGTCTGTCGCTGCGAGTCCATGAGAGTAATCATGTAACTGTGGCAATCGAATTTCATCTATGTTTCCAGATGATGGGTCATAAGTGATAAGATGATTTTGTGCGCCACAATTAGGCGGAAGGCTAGACATACCTTTGGAAAAATCGTAATTAGCCAAGTCTAAACCTGTGTCAGCAATAAAGAGATGCGTCATCCCGGTTTTTGGATTAACTGAACCATGGATTCTTCTTGGAAAATACATAAAGGGCAGGGCTTTTTGTACATCGTCATCATCAACATATTCTTTAATACTGTTATCCCAAAACAGTAAAACAGGCTTAGAAAACTCCTTAGGCTCGTTTCGACTGTCTGAATTCATAGCGGTATTACCAACTATTAAATCATCATGTCCGTCTTGGTTTATATCAAACTTATCAGTCACGGGAGAAAACACCCCAAGATTTGGATTGGAGTTTTCACTGAGTGTTTTTAAGTTGAATTGCCCAACGAATTTACTAGACATTTCTAGTTCTGTGGGCTCGACCTGAATGGCAACTACACTTTCTGCAGAAGAAGAGTTTTGGTTATTACTATTATTGTTTACAAATGTAAGAGCGGAGGCCTCAGCAAGGTAAGTCGATATTAACAGGGTTAGTAGTATTTTTTTCATATTAGAGCTACTCGTCAATACTACTCCATTTATATAGCTATATCAAGGTCAAAAGTCGAAACTTCATTGTGTGTTGTGCATGGGAGTACGAGTTAAAGCAGGCTCACCTAACCTCAAAGTGAGGATATACATTTATTAATTATTCTCCAACTTGCTTACTAATATTTCTTTATACTGGTTATAAACCTCTCCATCTTTTTTGAACGCATAACAAGAGTTTGTGAATTTCTTTTCTATAGATTCAGCCTCCTCTATAGAGATTGCTTTAGTCTTACTACTTGTTCTCTCTTTCCATAATGTTTGATAAGCAATGGTTCCTGCATATGCCAATAAATCGGTAATATGGCGACAGCCTTTTTCGCCGCCCATGCTCTTTATGACTTTCCTGTTGAAGCCTGCAATCAAATATTCCCCCTTTAGTTGTTGGCAATTTTTTACTGCCTCAGGACAAATATTGTAAGGCGACGCATTAATGACTGCCTCTATATCAACAATCTTTTTATCATTATCAAGAGTTAACCTAACAGCCATATCATGAAGAGGTTCGCCGGCACTAATGTAACCTCTATGAATGTTTTCAAAGGAGTATGTCTTGCTATCCAGAAGGAAGACTTCAATATCCCAAAGCCCGTCCTCCCTTTTATAGCCCTTACCTTTTATCGTTCTGTTGTGTTTTAGATCTCTCTTTGCTGGCTTTGATAGCATTTATTTTTCCCTTATAAAGTCCTACTTATTGATTTGTTGTATGGTCATTATAATTCTAACACTAAATATTAAACAATCGCTCATTTCAGGCCAATCCTTTAACAATACAGGTGGTATTAAATAAGTTACTGTAAATACACCACAAAATAGAATTAATTGAGCGCTCTAGAATCATCTAAGTAAGGTAATTTATTTCGTATTAATGGAATTTCATCGGTATTAATCTCGCCGACTATAACTTTTTCACCTTTATTGGCATTAACAATATCCAACCCATCTGGACCAATAATCTTGCTCTCGCCCATAAAGTTTATACCGTTAAGAGTTCCGGTAGAGTTGGCATAGACAACAAAGATTCCGTTCTCAAATGCCCTGCTCCTGCAAGAATATCTAGCAGCCGCAGGCCAATGAGAGGATTGACCGGTTGGGGTTATAATCAATTGAACTCCCTGCAATGCTAATTGCCTAATTAACTCTGGAAACTCTAATTCGTAACAAATAACGATTGCCGCTTTAACACCATTGATGTTAATGATTGAGCTTTTATCGCCAGGTTTAAATATCTTTGACTCATCGGCAGTCGGTGGTAGTAGTTTTTTGCGATGATTTGCTGCTGATATCCCTTGAATGTCAAATATCTGGGCAGAATTAAAGAGGTTACCGTTATTTTTTTCTGGATAGCCATAAAGGATGGCAGTGGAATATTTTTTCGCGAGCAGACTTATATCTTTTGCATACTCGCCATTGCTATCTTCACAAAACTCTTTAATTTTTTCAAAGCTGCCATATCCGGATAAAAATAGTTCAGGACATACAATTAAATCGATGTCTGCGTTCTTCTTTAATTGAGCCTCTAGCCTTTCAATTTTCTTTGAGGGCAATTCATCACGCATTTTGCATTGAAATATAGCAATATTAATTTTCATTTTTTTTGTTTAATACGAATTATCTTAATCAAATTGTAGAGTCACTTGTTGTAGATTATAAGTATATTTGATAAAGGAAGACTAATTTTAGTTTGTTGTATGAGGAGGACTAATTTTTTCATGAATGGAAAATTTAATATACAATTACCATTAAATTAAAGTCAATTTTGGAGTATTTTGATGACTACAAAACTAGAGCATGCCAACCTTTGTGTTGGTGATATTGACAGCATGATAAAGTTTTTGCAAACAGCACTTCCTGATTTCATTATTCGTCACGACGAAACCGATAGTGATGGCGA
>Ga0315334_10000433_pt1 | contig 25721 bp, 17 predicted proteins | sample M150034915metaG_FD_205555 | JGI IMG/M metagenome (GOLD analysis project Ga0315334, IMG submission 205555) | Ammonia-oxidizing marine archaeal communities from Monterey Bay, California, United States - M1 500m 34915 | ecosystem: Environmental > Aquatic > Marine > Intertidal zone | place: USA... | reverse complement strand
AGCCAATGGCACGGCTTCGGATTTCAACGGCGTCAGCGAGGACGAACTGTCGTGTTTGACAAGAACAGACTTCCAACCCGAGATCTGTATTCTGATCGCAATCAGATGTTTGTCGGAGTTGACAACCTCCTGGAGCGAAGCCAGCAAAGGCCCACGATCCGCCTCGATTCCAACTTTGGCCAAACCTTCCTGGGTTTCCAGTGTGACCTGACGATCTCGATCCTGTGCTGACAAGGCTGATTCAGGCAGGCCGCCCACCTGCTGCAAACTGATCCAGATAACAAGTGCAATCAGGGCAATCCCCAACAACAGCAAGGTACTCGAGGAGCGCGCGAAACCGACTCGATTCATGAGCACAGTAGAAATCCGATCAAAGCGTTTTTCGTCAGCAGAACATCAATTCTAGAACTGTGTTCCAACGCACTGTATTGTGCAATCTCTGGATCGGAATCCCCAACAGGGATCAATATCCGCGAAACATTTTAACGGCTGTATCGATTGCACAGTCAGCATGTCGCCAAAAGACATCACCCAACAACCATCGACTCGCTGTCACTGCCGATCGGTGACTGGACAGGCAGACAGTTCGGATGCGAGATCCGACTGGTAATCACCGCTGGGGTCAATGAGTGGACTTGAGCGGCATCAGCACACATTCCGAACCACCCTCGATCTGCAATTGCCGAGCATCCTGTTGAACGAGATCCACCGCATCTCCAGTTAGCTGCACCTCAGTCAATACACTGGTAAAACCACCTGCCGAGCTCGCAACCATCACCCTGGTCACGTCAGCACCAAGTTGATCGACGACACGCCCAACCGTGACGCTGCGAGTCCGCTGGACGGCCTTGATAGCTGTGGTTTCAGTACTAAGGACAGGCCCAGCATCAAAGATGTCGAAGAGATCGGTGCCGGTGAAACCCTCTGCCTCGAGCAAGGCGACTGCTGGCTCAGTTTCTTCATGGACCTGGCCAATGCCCTCGCGAATATTGCGTGCAAGCAGATCAAGATAGATTGGGTGATGCGGCATCATTTCTTCGATAAATTGCTTGGAAATGGTCGACATGGCATCCGCTGTCGCAAAATCCACGGGGATAAATCTGCCTGCAACAGCGTCCCAGAAAGGCACACTGCCGTCGGCTTTTGCTCTGCCTCTCATCTGGGCAATCACACGATCAGCAAAACGGTGAGGCAACATGGAAATCAACGCAAAGCGGGCGAGTGATAACCAGCGTCCCCGCCCCTCACCACGATAGATTCCACGCAGGAACAGACTGCCGATTTCGGTGGGTCCATCATGAATCCGTTCAAGGTCCAGTCGCTCGCGATGCTGGCTCACACCCAACAAGTCGCTTCGATGTTCAGACTCCACGCGACGATAAGCGTACAGCGGTTGATAGCCTCCCGTCTTGGCGTACACCGTTGAGGTTCCTACCAGTTCGTCAGTCTCGGTATTTACCAGCACCAGTACATAGGGTTCGCCACGGGGCGACATCCCTGTGCGACTGAAGGCAAAGGTGGATTGCTCAACACGATCAAGCAATCTCGCTTTGTCCAACTGCAGCGATGTCAGTCCTTTTGTAGCGGACTGCGCCAACTGAAAAAGTGCATCAAGGTCCTCGATGCATACCGCACGAACAATCCACATGAAATGAATTCCTAAACGATTTGCTGCGAAAACTGAATCAGCGAGGTTTCCAACAGGGCTACCGCAGCATCAATATGCTCGAAAGTTGTGGTCGCTGGCGGAGGAAGAAAACGGATTCGCGTGGGTAACGATCCGCAGACAAAACCCAACAGGCCGACATCGTACATCGTCATCATCAACTTTTTTGCATGGTCAGCGCTGCCGTCGCCTGGAGTAAACACAATCATCATTCCCTCACCAAATGGCCCACCTATCAAAGCTGGATACTTTTCATGCAGGGATGTGAGTTGTGCAGCAAAGTAGTCATGCCGCTGCACATTCTGTCCCTCGGTCCCAAAGCAATCGCCTGATTCCAACAAGTCCAGCATTTTCAGTCCGGTCGCAATCGACGACGACGAACCTGTAAATGTCTGACTCAAAATGGAACCTTTGGGCTTGAGTGCCTCGCCGTAAAGCGTAGCGCAAACCTGAGTAATCTTGCCCACGGTCACAATGTCAGCGAATTCATCCAGCCCGTAGTGCTGAAACGCATACGGTTTTGAAGTACGGGAAAAGGACTGCACCTCATCAAAAATGACGGGGACTCCGGCTTCACGCAGAGGTTCGCAGAGGGCACGAAAGAAATCGTGACTGCCAGGATAATATCCGCCTTCGCCGGCAATTGGCTCAGCCCAAAATGCTGCGTACCTGCCCGGATGTCGGCTCAGCAACCTGTGCAACTCATCCACTGCCCACCGCTGGCTACGTTCAGGGTTCGCAGAATCCCGAAAGGGCAAATAATCAACATTCAACACCAACGGCAATCCCATGCGATAATTGGGACGATCGGTCAACGCTGCCATCGCCAATGACCTTCCAGCGAACGCGTTATCAAAAGCAATGATTCGGTCAGCAGGGGACTTGTGATGAAGTGCAATTTTCAATGCATTCTCATTAGCCATCGCACCGCTGGTCGATAGCAGGCAATGATCAATCGCAGCACCACCGGTGCGAGCCCATTGGATCAAACGCTCGGACATGCTGATACTGGGAGGGTGCTGCTGCAGATTTCCCTGCATGACCGTGTCTTCCAAAGCTGCATCGATCGCTGCATCGACCATTGCCGCATGACTGTGTCCTGCACCATGAACTCCGATGCCACCGATGAAATCAAGCTTGATGCTTCCATCAGCCAGTTCCACAAACGGCCCCTGCCCAAGTCCCGAGGACAGATAGGGCCAGAAAGGCGGCCCACCCCGAGTGTCGGCTAGTCGCGACAACAGCGTTTCATAGGGTTCAGCCAAGTCAGGGTTGGCAGGTTGTACACCCTGCACAGCCCGACTGTGATCAGCAACTGCTTCGGCAATCAAGCGACGGCCCTCTGCGATGCGAGCATCAGCTCGCAAGGCTGCCGCAGCCAAAGGTGGGTGTGATGAACCAGATGACTCCGAAGGTTGATCCACGAGAAGCTGCTCCTGTGTAAAAAGTTTATCCTGCACAAGCTCTATCGTAACGCCTACCCCCAAGCGGGTTCAGGCGTGAAATCTGAAGCGAGAAGATTCTAATGTCCACCACGGTAGTGTTGGCGTAACACGTCCCACCAGCTAAGACCAACAGACTCTTGAATCTGCCCCCCAGAGGCACAGAATGTCTCCATCCACGACTGCTGCGCGACCCAGATGGCCCTGAAGGAATAGTTTGCCTCGCTCTTTCTGCGACCCGCCGACCCACGCAAATCGTAAATCTCGTTCCCCGTCGGTCTGACGAGCCTGACCTCTGATGTTGATGAACAGCTCACCCGACGGGGTCAGAATCATACTAATTCAGGAAGATTATTGAATTTTCACCCGCTTCGAACCCACTTCGCACGGTTCTCAGACGCGGTCGATTCGATATGCTGTTAGTCATTCTTTTCAACACCAAGCTACCGGGATCATTCGAGTACCCGCCCGTCAGGGCCGTACTTTGGTTCTCATGGGCGATATCCTTCTAAATTATGAGCGTCCGCAACCAGCGACTTGGGTGTACCTGTCGTCGTTTTTGACGATTGGGTTGTACTTTGTTTTTCACAGGTTTTGGAGCATCCGAAACCTTGACCTCGTACTTCTCATCCTGCTAGCGCCAGGTCTGCTGATTGTTTACGAAGGGCGTCAACTGGAGCTCGCAGAGAACGCCAGCCAGACCGAGCAAATGGCTCGCAAGTCAAGGGCCAATAACAAGTCGCTGATGGAAAAGATTTTGACATTGGTCGAGACTGTTCCCGTTTATGCCTTAACGCCTCGAACCTCCGTTGAAGTCAATGATCTAGCGAACACGCTGACCGTCAAACAGGATGACACCAGTAGCGACACGACTGAGGCTCAGGAACGCAATCCTGAAGCCAACACAACGACCGAAGCCGACGCTGCTTCCGAGGCGGATCTGGAAGCAAGTTTCACGTCCAATGAATTGCAACGAATCGGTTACCTCTACCTGTTGACCATTCAGGTATTCATTCTGATCCGAATGATGCTCGACCCTATCATGAGCCGTCGCCCGCTGCTTGATCCGAATTTGACAGCCGGCGGCTTGATGTTCATTGGTATTTCCTTGTTCGTGTTCATGATGGCGAACGTGGTTCGTAGTGACCCACAAACACAATACAACCAGGGTCCCGAACTCGGGCCTGGATACGCGTTGATGCGGATGCTGCCCTCCATCCCAACGCTTCCTGTCAATGATCAAATGGGGCGACCTACCACCGATGTAAAACCGGAACTGACGGATTCCGAAAAGCAATTGGTTGTACTTGCCAAGGTGATGGCAATTTTCGCTCATCTCGGCATCGTGTCCGCTATCGTTCTGATCAGCAATCGGCACTTTGGAAATCTTCGCGCAGGAGTCGGTTGTGCAACTCTGTATCTGATGTTGCCTTACACGGCTCAGATGACAGGACGTGTCGACCATGCGCTTCCCGCGGCACTCTTGCTCTGGGCCATTCTGACCTACCGGCGGCCCTTGATTGCCGGGATGTTCGTGGGTTTAGCTGGCGGGCTGGTTTACTATCCGCTATTTCTGCTGCCGTTATGGATCAGCTTTTACTGGCAACGCGGTGTACGAAGCTTTATCACTGGCACGGCATCGATGCTGGCTCTGCTAATGCTGGCATTGTGGTTTGATAATTCATCTAGTTTGGACGTTCACCTGAAACACATGTTCGGTGTTCTCAACCCATACCGGGAAGCTGCAGAGCTCCAAGGACTATGGGCACTTGGTTGGAACCCGATTTGGCGTCTGCCTGTGATCGTTGCCTATGTCATCTTGAGTGCATTTTTTGCAATCTGGCCTGCACAAAAAAATCTCGGCACCATTTTGAGTGGCTCTGCAGCCTTGATGATTGCGGCTCAGTTTTGGCATGGTGAGAGTGGCGGTCTTTACATTGCATGGTTCCTGCCGGTCCTGCTGCTGACGATCTTTCGTCCAAATCTGCAGGATCGCATCGCATCCAAGGTGGTCGCAGGACCAAAGGCAACTCGGGGATCGAAAACGGAGATTGAAACAGTTTGAACGAATCCGCACCGGATCATCCTTCAAATGGTGCATCCGCAGCCTTGGAACGCTACCAGGCACAATTGCAGTCGATTGACGACACGCGTGCATCATTACGAATCAAAGATCGCCAGTTCAGTAAAGTCCGCGCGATTCTATTTTTAGGATCGGTAGCGTTTCTGTTCATCGGCTACGGCTTTGATGGGCTCCCCTATGTCGGTTGGATCGGCTGGGCTGCAATGGGGTTATTTCTGGTGGCAGTCACTGCCAACGAGCCCATTCGGGACAAGCTCGATGAACTGGGACGTCATCGCAATGTCGTCCGGCGTTTGATCGCAAGGGTCGAACGTGACTGGGATCGTCTTTCCACCAAGGCATTGGCCAAACAACTGGCCGAAGTGGAGCTTCCCGGGCACCGTCGTGATGTGGCCAGCGATCTCGACCTGCTGGGACATGCATCCCTGTTTCATCTTATCTCGATGGCAGCCACGACCCCGGGCATACGCACTCTGGCAAATTGGTTAGCTGGCCCAGCGGAAGCCACTGATGCCAAACAACGCTGGATAGCGGTCAACGCTTTGGCGCCGATGCGCGACGAGAGGCTACGTTTCTACACACTTGCCAGACAGGTTGCCGACAGTACGGGCGATCCTGATAACTTCATCCAATGGGCCACGGGTCGGGCATGGCTCGAAAAACGGCGTTGGTTGGTTGTCTGGTCCAACATTTCATCGGTGTTGGCTGGCGTTTTGCTGCTGATTGCCGTGATTAGCGGCCTGGGGTTGCTGACCGCTCAAATCTTTATCGGAAGCCTGATCGGGATGGGCTGCTTGATCGGCATCAATCTGGGGCTGACCACACTGCTGCTGGGCCCCGCCCATGCGATTTTTGCGATTGCCATGGCGAATCGTCGCGCGGTGAACGACTACGAAGAAATCTTTTCCTCTGCCCAGTGGCTACCCAAACCTGCGCACGACTCGGACGCTGGTGTTCTGGCGCAGATACGCCACATCATGCTGGATAGCGAGCGATCAGCGAGGGCAGGAATGCGTGCTCTGCAAAAAGTCGCTGCAGCCGGTGGGTTACGACAATCGGCTGGCACTTTTCTGATCTACCTGCCGCTACAAGGACTGACCTTGTGGGATGTTCGTGTTCTGAAGCGACTGGAGGACTGGCAAGCCGAGTACGCAGCCGAGGTCACCGCCTGGTTCGAGTCACTTGGCCAGCTGGAATCTCTGGTTTCAGTAGCCGCCATTCGGGACGAGTACCCATCATGGTCGCAGCCTGAATGGGTGTCTGCCTCGGATGCCCCCGCCATCATCGCAACCGGAATCGGGCATCCACTGTTGCCGGATAACGCACGTGTCTGCAATGACGTTCAAGTAGGGCCGCCAGGAACAATCCTGCTTGTGACCGGCAGCAATATGTCGGGCAAGAGCACAATACTGCGAAGCATCGGGTTGAATGTTGCTTTGGCAGCAGTCGGAGCCCCAGTCTGTGCCCAGAAGTTCTGTTTACCATCCACCGAACTGGCCACCAGCATCCGGGTCAGCGATAACGTAGCTGAAGGTGTTTCCTTCTACATGGCAGAATTGAAACGTTTAAAAAGCGTGGTCGATCATGCCCGGGAAATGGCACGCACCAACGACCGCGTTTGCTTGTTTCTGTTGGACGAAATTCTGCAGGGAACGAACAGCCGCGAGCGGCAAATCGCGGTGGTGCAGGTACTGCGCCATCTTATCGAATATCAATCCATCGGTGCCATCAGTACCCACGACCTCGAATTGGCTGATGAACCGGAACTGCAATCGGTGGGACATGCCGTCCACTTCCGTGAGACGATTCGTCCTGATGCAGAAGGCAATGAACAAATGACCTTTGATTACATGATGCGGAAAGGAGTCTCACCGACCACCAACGCATTACGTCTGCTCGAGATGGTGGGTCTCGGCCAGCAAGACGATTAAACCAACGAAATCGGATGGACCTGTGATTTCAGAACTTGCCAATCGGCAGATGATCATCCTGACGGATGGGCATTCCAATCCGATCACTGCCAAGACTGCCTGTAGTGTTCTTCGCTACTGCCAAAATGAAGTGATTGCTGTTCTCGATGTTGCCGCGGCTGGACAAACAGCAGAACAATTGCTGGGAGCGGGAGGCAAGATCCCGGTCATCGACAATCTGAATGCTGCCCCTGATGCAAAAACTTTGCTGATCGGCATCGCGCCTCCGGGTGGAAAAACACCCTCGCACTGGCGTCCGATTATCCTCTCTGCCATCAACCGAGGCATGAACGTCGTGTCGGGGCTGCACGAGTTTCTGGCTGATGACACTGAATTTTCAGCCGCGGCTGAAACAGCTGGAACCGAGCTGATTGACGTGCGACGCAATGACGAGTATGACGTAGCCCATCGTGATGGTCTGCGTTCGGATTGTCTTCGCATTCTGACCGTGGGTCAGGACTGCTGTGTCGGCAAAATGGTTGTTTCGATTGAGCTGACCCGGGATTTGAAAGCCCGAGGACAGACTACGAAATTTGTGGCAACAGGACAAACAGGAATCCTGATCGCTGGTGATGGTTGCCCCATTGATTGCGTGGTCTCGGACTTCATCAGTGGAGCAGTTGAAAAACAGATTCTCGCGGGTCAACATCACGACATTCTTTGCATCGAAGGTCAGGGCAGTTTGGCCCACCCCCGGTATTCGGCAGTCACATTGGGCTTGCTGCATGGGTCAATGCCACACGGCATGATCCTGTGCTACGAAGCGGGTCGTGAAACGGTCAACGGCATGCCCAACATCGGGCTCAAGAGCCTCTCTGAGTTGAGAGAAGCCTATGAATCCTCTGCTAGGTTGATGATGCCAAGTCAAGTGATTGGGATCGCCATGAACAGTCGCCTGCTGTCTGCCGAAGCGGCAGAAGTAGAACGTGATCGCGTGCGGCAGGAATTCGACCTTCCCGTTTGTGATGTATTCCGCCACGGGCCCGACGAACTGACCGAAGCCGTTCTGCAACTCAAACAGCAACTTGAAAACCAGGTGGATCAGTGATGACAAACGCGGGACTAACGCTGTCGCTTCATCAATGCGAACTGCCGCTGAAGCACCCCTTCACGATTTCCCGCTCGAGTATCACCACACAACCTACCGTGATTGTGCAATTGAGTGATGGCACGCGACACGGCTTTGGTGAAGCCACCACCAATGATTACTACGGCATGACATTGAATCGAATTGTCGCCGCAGTCGAATCAGTACGAACCCAAATCGAGTCCGTGACGAATCTTGATCCCGTGGAACTGTGGGAACAGCTCAGCCGCTTGTTGCCGGAGGACCCTTTTGCACTGTGCGCCATTGATCAGGCAGCTTATGACCTGTGGGGAAAGCAAAACGAAGCTGCGGTTTACGAACTTTGGAACCTGCAAACCAACCAGGTGCCGGTTTCCAATTTCACCATTGGCATCGACACTGTCGAAAACATGATCGCCAAACTGAACGAGGTTCCTGATTGGCCTGTCTACAAAATCAAACTTGGCACGTCAGATGATCTGCGGATCATTGCCGAACTGCGTCGCCACACCGAAGCCGTTTTCCGGGTAGATGCCAATTGTGGCTGGGGCGTCGATGAGACCATCGCCAATGCGAGACAACTACAGGAGATGAACGTCGAGTTCATCGAACAACCCTTGCCCGCAGAAGACGTGGAAGGGTCATTCCGTGTCCATGAGCAATCCGTACTGCCAATCATTGCCGACGAAAGCTGCATCACCGAAGCTGATGTCGCTGGATGCAAGGGCAGATTTCACGGCATCAACATCAAATTGGTCAAATGCGGAGGGCTCACGCCCGCTCGCCGCATGATTGATCATGCACGCCAACTGGAACTGCGAGTGATGGTGGGATGCATGACAGAATCAACAGTCGGAATTTCAGCCATCGCACAACTGTTGCCGCTGCTCGACTACGTTGACATGGATGGTGCCGAACTGCTGGCTGAGGACATTGCCCGGGGCGTGCGCGTCGAACGCGGAGTGTGCCAATATGCAAACCTGCCGGGAACAGGGGTCGAACTATTGTCGACCATATGACGCAACTGGCACGTACCTCTTGTTCTAAAGGCGGGCTGACGAGAGTGCCAGCACGAAGACCGGTAATCTGTCTGCTGGCTCGAAAAAAAGCGGGTGAAGGGAATCGAACCCTCGTATCCAGCTTGGGAAGCTGATGTTCTACCATTGAACTACACCCGCATTGAACTACACCCGCATTGAACTACACCCGCATTGAACTACACCCGCATTGAACTACACCCGCATTGAAAGCGGACTGCCGAAGCCTGACTGACAGCACGATCGAGTCAGGCAAGCCTCTGGCAAGAAGTTTCATCCACCATCGAATAGATGTCAATGGAAGGAAGTACCGGAATTCAAACCAGGAAACGGCGGGTACAGTTTGTCTAAAGAACAAGACTTGTCTCGAGAACAAAACCACCCGTTTGTCTAAAGAACAAAACCACCCGTAGTGAGACAGAACGCTAACAACATGCACAGCCACACCAGATCAAGAAAGTGCCAGTACTGGGCCGCAAAGTCAACCGGCCAGTGTCGTTCATGATCGTAACGCCCCAACCCCGAGCGAATCGAAACAACGGCCAAAGCGATCACCCCACCCGCCACGTGAGCGGCATGCAGCACGACTAAAACCACCACCATTCCTGCAACCCCCTTACCCGTGCCACCATCCAGTGCGGGGCCTGCCAGAAACTCACTCATCGCATCAAACTGAATGCCCATGAAAATGACCGCTGTGATGCCGCTGATCAGCAGCAGAAGGCTGGTTGCAAGACGCTTCTCTCGGCGGATCGTTCGCGTCGCTGCATGCACGAGGCCACTGATAACCAGCAGGCACGCAGTACTGATCAAGAACATCGACGGCAAGGGAGTGGCGGACTGCGGGTCGCCACGGCGCGAGTAGGCATAGATCCCATACAGCAAAATGCTGCTCAGAAAAAAAATGACCAGCGACAGGAGGAACAGCATGCCACCAATATGATGCTGCTTGTCACTCGGCAAAATCGTTTTCGACTTTTGCTGTTGCGAAGTCCTGGAAAAGATCATTAATAATCCGTCTATCGAGAACCTGACCTATCTTGAACCGCAGCAAGGAAGCTCCATTAACCGGCAGGAAACTGTCATGGGTTTGCCGAAAAAGGATTCACGTAACCGGGTGTGTCGCCAAAGCAGATCCCCATCGCCCTTGCGGTCTGGACGGCGGAACCTTGAGGATCAACTGTTCGCAAGTCGCCGACAGCAGCCTCAATGGATACATCCAGAATATCTGGCGGATCATAGCAGACCATCTGGCCGAATTTTTTCTCGACGATCAGGCGAACCGCATGCGCCCCATATTGGCTCGACAGAACCCGATCAAAGGTTGTCGGACCACCCCCCCGCTGCAAGTGACCAAGTACTACGCAACGCACATCCTGATCGATTCGTTGATCCAATTCCTCCGTTAGAATCTGACCGATTCCCCCCAACTTTTTCTGCAGGTTCTGCGACTCCTGAGTAACAACCACCCCACCTGGCAACTCTGCGCCCTCGGCGACAACCACCAGCGTAAAGTTCTTGCCCATCCGAGTCCGTTCGTCGATCTTTGCAACAATGTTGTCGTACGTCCAAGCAACTTCAGGGATCAGAATCACATCACCGCCACCGGCGATACCACCATACAGGGCAATCCAACCCGTATGCCGTCCCATCACCTCCAACACCATCACCCTGCCATGACTCGCAGCAGTCGTATGAAGACGATCCAACGCGTCAGCACAACAAAGAACCGCACTGTTGAATCCGAACGTGTATGCAGTGCATGACAAGTCGTTGTCAATCGTTTTGGGAACGCCGACGACTGGCAGTCCCGCTTCGTGAAATTGCAAGGTGGTCGATAACGAGCCATCACCACCCACGACAATCAACCCCTGCAGTCGGAAACGGTCAAAGGTCGCTCGCACCTGGTCCAATATTCCATCGGCAAGTTCGGCTCGCCCATCTTTACCAACGCGAGCACCAAAGCGACCCTTGTTCGTCGATCCAAGGATAGTGCCACCCTGCACCAGGATTCCGGAGGTGGATTGGAGCGTGAGCAACTGACATTGGATCGGATCAATCAGCCCCTCAAAGCCATTCTGAAATCCAATCACTTGATAACCAAGCCAACATCCAGATTTGGTCACACCACGAATGACTGCGTTCAGGCCAGGGCAGTCGCCACCGGAAGTCAAAATCCCGATTCTTGGACGTTCATCCAACTCTGCAGCGATCCCATTTGCTTTTAAATCATCTGCCATGTGAGTCACGCCCTGTTGGATTGTCGCTAATGAAGCGGCTTTAAAAAGAGTCTTTCGGACTGAAACCCACCACCGAACCGCAGCCCACACTGCAGACCGCCAATCGCATCACCACCGAAGGGAACGACCGGCAGACAGTGACTCACATGGCATTCAGTCAAAGCACTTAGTTTGGTTGATTTTTCGCCGCTGGACAGGAGGGGTAACGGGAACCTGCCAGCCCGCACCCCGTTCGGCTATTTCCTTAGCCCTCAGGGGCAAATTGTTAGAAAAACGCAACTGAAACACAAGCTTCGTGGGCCCTGTTGCGGGCTCAAATTTCCCCGGTTCGTCTTGACGTTCTCCACTCAATCTCGGTACGGATTCTTCTTATGGAAGTGGAAGATTCCTTCGCCGTGCGCCGTCCGCAAAGATGGAGCGAACCGATGGATGCGTCGATGGCAGATGCAGACGTCTTGTGGCTACGCTCTCGCGAACCCTTTGCAAGCATGGATGCCAGGTCTTTTCCACGCTCCATTCCGCTGGAAGGGATCCTTCGAAACGATTGTCGAATCAAGCGATGTGAACCGGGCGAGATCCTTGTTCGCGAGGGGGACTACGGGAGCAGTGCTTTTCTGGTGATAGCAGGCAGCACCCAACTCATTGTTGATTCATTGGCACCCGGCCAACTGGGACGCTCCACACCGCAAAAGCTCTCTTGGTTCCAGGCTCTGCGTCACTTTCTTCGCCGTTCAGATGTGGTCGAGTCGCGTGATCCCGAAGAAGTGACCACGACTTTAGATTCGTCCGATCATCCATTCAGCACGATTCGCCAGGTTGATGACCGCCCTGCCATCTTTCTGCAGGATTTCAATGCAGTGCTACGTGACCATCCAACGGTGGAATTGGGACCCGGCGAACTTTTTGGCGAAGTCGCAGCCATGTACCGGTCGCCGCGGACAGCCACCGTCATCGCGGAAACCGAAGCGACTCTTCTGGAGATTCGTTGGCAAGGATTGCGAATTCTGAGGCATGACCAACGTTTCGAAGCCAGCTTGGACATGCACTATCGCAAACACTGGTTGAACGTGCACCTACGAGAGGTTTCGCTGCTTCGCCATTTGCCCGAAGCCAGTCTGATGCGTGTTGCCAAGGCGACCCAAATGCGATCGTTCGGCCGTCTGGAATGGAACGCGGACTACAAGAAAACGCGAACCCTACCGGTTGAGCAACAGATCGAGTCCGAACCCATTGTTTGTGAAGCGGGTCGCATTCCAACAGAATTGGTCATCATCCGCAGTGGATTTGCCCGTCTATCACAACAGCACGGTGCTTCGCACCGTACCACCGCCTACTTGGGAAAAGGACACGTTTTTGGACTGGAAGAGATTGCGTACAACAGCGTGCAGCCAGCGAATACGCCACCGCTCAGTTTACAGAACACGCTGCGAGCGGTTGGCTTTCTGGACGCATTGTTCATCCCGGCTGAATCGTTTGCCGCTGACATCCTGCCACATGTACGCCGCAGCGAGCTACCTGACAAAACAGCCAGCTTGCTGTTTCAATCAACCAAAGAGCAACTGGACGAAGGAACCGATCGATATCAGAACACACGTCAAACGACACCGAGCGGTGCACTTGAACCAGACATTGCAAGTGAGACCAGCCAACAGTCCCGTCACACTGGCTTGCTGGAATTCATGGTTCAGAGCCGCCTTAACAACGGACGACAGGCCATGGTCATCGACTTGCATCGATGCACCCGCTGTGACGATTGCGTCAAAGCCTGTGGCGATGCACACAACGGCAATCCTCGTTTCGTTCGGCAAGGTCTATCGCACGACCGACTGCAGGTTGTCCAAGCCTGCATGCAGTGCAGCGATCCGGTTTGCATGATCGGATGCCCGACCGGATCAATCACACGGGATTTGGATTCGGGGGTCGTTCAGATACACGAGTCCATTTGCGTTGGCTGCGGAACCTGCGCCGCTGCATGTCCGTATGACAACATTCGCATGGCTGAAGTTTTTGATCATCAGGGACGGCCCTACCGCGATATGACCACCGACTTGCCGATTGTCAAAGCCACCAAATGCGATCTGTGCAGCAATCTGCCATCAGGTCCTGCATGTGCGGCGGCCTGCCCTCACGATGCGCTTGTCCGAATTGACCTGACCGAGTCCAAGCCACTTCAGGAGTGGCTCGAGCTGCGGAGCTAGATCAATGCCCTTACATTCATTCCGCAATCGTCGTCGAATCGCTTTAGTTGCGACGTTCATGGCCCTGCTGGTGATGTTTGCCATTGTCTGGATACAGGAGGGTCGATTGGCAGATGTCTCACTGCTAACTGGCGGCACCCTGTTGACCTGTATTTTGCTGCTGGGACTTTTCGGCATGCGACGTCGGCTGCCAATTTTGCCTTTGGGCAGTGTCAGCACATGGACTCAAATCCACATTTACATGGGATTCTTTACGACAGGCGTTTACTGGATGCACGTTCCCAGCCTGATTGGCAACGGTATCTTTGAGGGCACGCTCTCGATCGTCTTTCTTCTGGTCACAGCGAGCGGTTTCTATGGGCTCTACGCCTCACGAACTCTGCCAAAACGCTTGACAACCGTAGAGGGTCATCACCGCTTTGACCGAGTCGGATGGCACCGCGGACAGATCGCCGATCACGCCAAGCACCTGCTGGAAGAATTGAGCGTCCACGTGGGAATCCCGGTGCTTGGCAGTTTTTACACGGAGCATCTGAATCCATTTTTTAATTCAGGACCCTCGTTGTCTTATGTGCTGATACCAACCGGCGGTCGGCGGCGCCGACTGCTGAGTGGTTTGAAGGATCTGGAGCGACATCTGGAAAGCGAGGACCGGGGGACCGCCGGACAATTCGCCGCATTGGTCCGCCATCGAGACGACCTCGACTACCAATTCGCATTACAACTTCGACTACGTTTATGGGTCGCCTTTCACAGCATTCTTACGCTGGCGCTAGTCGTGGGCGGAATTGTCCATGGCTGTATGGCCATCCGCTTTTCCGGATAAAGAAGCCTTCGAATCCCTGAACCCCAGATCTGACACGCGATCGCCGACGACACCTGATCATCATGCGACGAGACGAACTGCAACTTCCCATACCCCAAAATAACGATCGCCCCGGCGACCGTTGGATATGCGGACGCAGTAGCAGTCAGGAACCCTGCGGAAGAAGTCCGAGCAACCGGGGTGTCTGTCCCATGGCTGACGCCTGTCGAGTCAAACGCTCCTGGCATGGTCGCCGCCGCCAGGCCTTGCTGTTCTCAATGGTTGTGCTGACTGCGGGCTTGCTGTTCGTAATCCAATCACGCCACCGACTAGCGATTATCAAGCCTGGTGACCTTTCCAAACCCCACGCCCAGATACTGGCCGACACGCTAATTCCGCAACGGTGTGCCGCCTGCCATCCACAAACCAACCACACCGATACGGCATGGTTTGATGCATCCAGTCGAGGGCATCAAGACGCGACCCAGTCCGATGCATGCCTAGTCTGTCATCACAAAACCATAGCCCGGAACGTCGCCAAAATGGCTCACAATCTTAACGCTGAACAACTTACACAGTTGAGGTTCTTGCGTCAGAGGGTGGCCTCCCTGCCCAATCGCTCTGGATCGTGGCGCGACTTTTTACCTGGACCTGCCGTAGATCAGAACAACATCGAATGTGCAACCTGCCATCACGAACACCGTGGATCCTCGGCAGATCTGCTCGCCATCTCGGATACGCAATGTCAAACCTGTCACTCCCAGCGATTTGGCAGTTTTGCCACGTCACACCCTGACTGGCAACAATGGCCTTATGGCCGCGGTGGTGAAATTGCCTTCAACCACGCGACGCATGCCAACAAACATTATCCGGCCACTCAGCGTGACGGAAAAACCAGCCAGCTACAGTGTGTTCAATGCCACAAACAGAATCGTGATAACGAACTTTCCCGAACCGCCAGCTATCAAGAATCTTGCCAGTCATGCCACGACGCATCATTGCGACTGGAAACGATGGAGGGTTTGGAACTACTCGCGTTGCCCATCCTGTCTCGCGAATCGGCTGACAGGATGCAACCCTGGCCAAAAGCCTCCACGGGATTCTTCGATGGTACCATCTCACCGATGGCTGAACTGCTACTGCAGGCTGACCCTGAAATGGCAGACGCTTTACAACAAATCCCGAGCAGAAACATTACCAACGTCAGCACCCCTGATTCGATCGCCGCCGCTGAAACTCTGGCTCGTGGTTATCGGCAATTGATCACAGAAATTTCCAGCCAAGACCAACCCGCCTTGATCAACCGTTCCAAACGTCTGGGGGTGACACCCAACAGTATCAGAATGCTGCTTCGCGGCCTGTCCCCGCAATTGGTCGATGAGGCAAGACAGGCCTGGTTCTCAACAACGGCTCCGCCCGACGGCCAACTGGCACCAAATCCCCTTCAAAACAATGACAAAACGACTGGGCGTCAGAGCAATAGTGACTCCAACGATCTCCTCAGTTCCCCGCTCGATGCTTCCGACCTGCCTGAATCGAATCGGTTGTCAGACGACTCCTTGATCGAGATTGGAAAGCCATCCGACGAAGCCCCGCTTGCGAGTGACCCGTTGACGGGCATCACACCAGCATCAAGCGAGGGATCATCGTCTGGCCAGGCGTTCGATGCCGACGAGATGCAGCCGGCGGGTGACTGGTTCCGCGACGAGATCCGTTTGGCAAAAAGATACCGAGGGGCAGGTCATGACGATCCGGTTTTAAAATCGATGATCGATGTGATTCGACAACTACCAGAGGGAATGGCCGTCAGGGATCGTTTGCTGAGAAATCGTGCAGTCGCCGCTTGCATCGCTTGTCACCCAGGGGCCATCAGCACCCCTGGTGAGTGGCGAAGCAGACCACTATCCAATGCCAGACAATTCACAAAATTCACGCATCTATCCCATCTGAATGTAGCCGAACTTTCAAACTGCAAGCATTGTCACCGTGTCGCTGACAACCAAACGCCGACGGAGGCTCACACTGGCAACGTCGCTGTGGACACGCACGTCGGCAGCCTCGACTTCCTGCCGTTGACCCGGAATGTGTGCAGCGACTGCCACCGCCCCCATGCCAATGGTGACAATTGCACGACCTGCCACCGGTACCACATTGATCTACACAAGACACATGCGATTTTCAGCAACGACTGACCAGCGTGTTTCCAGTCGGACACGCGTCGGCTTTGACCACATTCTGAATGAACAGGCACACTCATGAGAATCCTGATGATTCAGCACAGTGCCGCGGATTCTCTGGCATCGGCCAAGAGCGTAATCGATGCATTGGGGCATGAAATCGTTGCTGTTCGCGTCGATCGCGAGCAACCCATTCCAGTGTCGGTTGAATGTGATGCAATGATCATGCTCGGTGGTCCCTTCCCACTGACAGCACCCCACCGGCCCGCGTGGATTGCTGAAGAGCAGGACCTGATACGCAAGTATGTTGAAAGTGACCGACGCATTCTGGGCATTTGCCTTGGAGCACAGATTTTGGCCTCCGCACTGGGGGCAACCGTCCAACGCAATCAACAACCAGAACTGGGATGGCATGAGATCCGACGCATTTCCCGAGCATCATCCCTAGCGAATCATAGCTTGCCCGATCAGATGACGGTCTTTCACTGGCATCAGGATACATTTGACATACCATCCGGAGCAGACCGACTGTACGAATCATCTGGATGTCGCAATCAAGCCTTCTCTATCGATGATCGGATCTTCGGTCTGCAATTCCATCTCGAGGCAGACGCGCGAACCATTCGGACATTCCTTGCCATATCTACACACCAAAAGCTCTTGGGAAACGGGGTACAAAACAAAGCCGAGATCATGGCCGAAATCCCGCAGTATTTACCCGAGCAGATAAATCACTTGCGTGCTTTTCTGTCACTCTTGCTGCCCCAGCAGGAAGCAAATCCAAAAGGCTGATGGCCATACTCTGCTAGTGATTCGGTGACGATCACTCTGATCCGAATCGCGTCGGCAAGTCGCAGCAGATTATCATTGTGGAGATACGACTTCCTGCGTCTGAAAGACCTCGCGAAAGAAGCCGATCACCATCTGGTACGTTTGGGGACTGATGAAGGTCAGCATGTGCCCCTGCTTGGGGATCACAGCCAGCCGACTGTCGATTCCAACCTTGACTTGTGCCTGATGAAATTGACGGGTTCCCGCCAATGGCACGAGAGCATCACCTTCACCATGAAAGAGTTGCGTTACAGGATCATTCTCTGACACGTGTGCTGCTGGTGAAGCCGCAATATACGCGGCTTGTTTTTCTCTTCTCGTGCCTCCAAGAAAGTACGCCAGCGCGGTGTTGTCGATCGGCAGCGACCGGAAATCGCAAGGTGGTCCGCCAGCACAAACAGCACAAATTTTGGGGAGCTGTTTCCATTTCGGATCCTCGATGGGCCAATCACTGGCTGCTGCCCTTACCTGCATCGACTCATCAGCCAAAGAAGCCAATAACGCCGATAAGTGCCCACCTGCCGAATAACCGAACAGCCCAAACTGATCCAGATCAAACTTCAAACGCTTCGCATTCTGATTCACCCACACCATGGCCGATCGCACATCATCGACCTGAGCAGGAAACTTGTAACCGGGTGCCAACCTGTAATTGATCGTCACGGCCACAAATCCCTCTTTGGCAAACAATCGCGAATAGGCTGCGATCGTCCATTTGTCACCAGAGACCCAACCGCCTCCGTGAACCACCACAATCACGGGATAGCCGGTCGCGGGCGGCTCGGTTGCGGGAAAGTAAACATCACACAAGCCAGCTCGGCCGGGCTGTTCACTGAATCGCTGGTCCTTTTCAATGCGAACAGAACGGGGCCGAGAAGTTTCTTTGACGGCGGCAACGTCTCCCACCGGGTCATTTGTCGTTTCAGAATCTGCCTCAGCAGCCTCAGCAGAACCTGTTTTTGGCGGTCCAGCAGTTGTGTCCCCGGCAGGCTCATCCCCCCAACCTGAGTGTACCCAGCACGATCCGACAGCCATCAAAAGCACCGCCGGAAAGACCCAGCGAGCGGGCCAGTAAGCGATCGCGTTGGGTCTGTAAGGCATAAGTTGAGTTTTCATACCAAGCGGGCGGTGGGAGGAATCTAGCCTCCACGTATAATAGTGTATCGAATCTCCTAGCTGAATCTCAACCCACCGGACGCCTCTCAATGTCAGTCGAGCTAAACACGGTACCTGAAGCAGTCGAGGCCATCCGTCGGGGCGAGGTGGTCATCGTTGTCGATGCGGAAGACCGCGAGAACGAGGGGGATTACATCTGTGCAGCGGAAAAAGCGACCCCCGAAATCATCAACTTCATGCTCAGCGGACGAGGCCAATTGTGCGTTTCGATCCTGCCAGAGGTTTCCAAACGCTTGGATCTGAATCCGGTCGTGGTTCAGAATGACGCGCCACTGAAGACCGCCTTCCTGACTCCCATCGACATTCGAGAAGCCAAAACCGGCATCACGGCGACGGAACGCAGCAAAACGATTCGTCGGTTGGCTTCTCCTGAGTGCTGTAGTGAGAACTTCGTTCGCCCTGGGCATGTTTATCCATTGTTGGCAAAACAGGGCGGTGTGCTTCGTCGTGCCGGCCACACCGAGGCGGCGGTCGATCTGGCACGAATGGCCGGCTTGGAACCAGCCGCGGCTCTGTGCGAAATCCTCGATAATTCGGGCGAGCGGGCAACCCGCGACCGATTGAGCGAAATCGCTAAATCAAAAAACCTGAAAATCATTAGCATCGAGCAACTGATCGCCCACCGACGCGTGAGCGAAAAACTGATCAGTCGAGATGCCGAATCCCAGCTACCGACACGGTACGGCAACTTTCAGATCATTGTTTTCAGTGTTCAGTACGAAGCACAGGAACCAATCGCCCTGGTATTCGGTGATTTGACTGCCCCAGGTCCACCACCCCTGGTGCGAATGCACAGCAGCTGTTTCACAGGTGATCTGGTTGCCTCGCTACGATGCGACTGCGGCGATCAACTGCATATGGCATTGAAGATGATCAGCAGCGAAGGGCGTGGAGCACTGGTTTACCTTCCACAGGAAGGTCGGGGCATCGGCCTGGCCCAGAAGATTCGAGCGTATAGCTTGCAGGACAATGGTCTGGATACAGTCGAAGCCAACCACGCACTCGGGTTCAAAGCGGACATGCGAGATTACGGGATCGGTCTGCAGATCCTCAAAGATCTCGGGCTCAGTGAGGTCCGCTTGCTAACCAACAACCCCAAGAAGACCGAAGCTTTCAATCTTCGTGGATTTGATCTGCGTGTGGTCGATCAGGTACCCATCGTTTCACCGGTGAACGAGCACAATCAACGCTACCTTGAAACCAAACGCGAAAAGATGGGTCATCAGCTGCCCGATATGTAAGAGCTGTCGCGGCTGACGTCGCCAGAACTCAGAATCACTGCATCTCTGCTGGTCGGTCACTTTGTACAGCAGCCCCGGGCAGATAGAATGCCGTTGCCGGTCGCAGTCGATCTGTTTCCCCTTTCCGATCCTGATTCCATTTCCCAGCACCGCTCGTTCATGACCACTTCAGCCGAAAATGAATGGCCTCGTCAGGTTGCCATCCTGGGTGTCGGGCTATTGGGTGGCAGCGTCGCATTGGCTCTGCGGCGTGCCCTTCCCCAGACTCGATTGGTGGGTTTTGCTCGCAGCCCAGAGAAGCGGCAATACCTGTCTGAACAGGGGATCATCGATCTGCCTGTTGCAACCTTGCCCGAGGCCTGTCAGCAAAGCGATGTGGTGGTGGTGGCCGCCCCCGTCGATCGAATCGCCGAAATGGTGGTGTCGGCAGCCGAATCGTCGCCGCCAGGCTGTCTGATTACGGATGTGGGCAGCACCAAACATCGGATTGTATCGGCTGTCGCTGAACATCCTGATGCGGCGAAAAAATTTGTGCCCGCCCACCCGATTGCCGGCTCAGAGAAATCGGGTCCCGCACACGCCACTGACTCGCTATTTGACGAAAAACTGGTCGTCCTGACGCCGACAGAAACAACCGAGCCAAAACTGCTGAAAAAAGCCCACCGCTTCTGGCGTCTGACTGGCGGACAAACCTGTGAAATGACGCCATCTGAGCACGACACCCACTTGGCAGCGATCAGCCACATGCCACACTTGGTGTCAGCATTAGTTGCCAAAATGGCTGCGTCTGAGGCTCTGCCGCTGGCGGGGACCGGATGGCGGGACATCACTCGCGTTGCGGTTGGCGATCCAACACTCTGGACTGCCATCTGTAGCGAAAACCGAACGGCAATTGGTGGCGAACTGGAGCGACTTGCAGACGAACTGGGACGACTACGCCAATTGCTGCAGGATGCGGATGACGATGCCTTGAATCGCTGGCTTTCCAAAGCCAAAGAGATCAGAGAACTGTCTCCTTAAGATGAACTTGCACTGAATCAATCACAGGGTCTGAGAACATGCCGCTTTGGCAAATCGATATTTACCCGGCAGACGGTCAGATCGATCGTGAGGCCACCCGGACAGCAGAAGAGATCGCCGAACTTGGTCTCGGTGACCAGATCTCGGTCGCATTCGCCCGAAGTTTTCTTGTACAGGGCGATTTTGTTCTGGCCGAAGCAAACCGTTTGGCTGAAACACTGCTGTGTGATGCCGTCACCGAGAGATCGGTGGTTGCGATCGCTGGTCAGGACTCCCTGAACGAACCCCCGGGAACACAGACAACGCTCGTCAACGTTTTACCAAAACCTGGCGTCATGGATCCGGTTGCCGCCAGCACCATCGGAGCAGCCCAGGACGCAGGCTTTGATGTTCATGCAGTACGAACCCTCCGTAAGTACTGGTTGGGTGAACTTGACGAATCATCGCTCGACCCCATCTGTCGCCGCGCTCTCTCAAATGATGCCATCGAACAAGTGGTGGTCGGGCCACTGGAAATGGATCAACTGGACATTGGAGCGCCATACAGTTTCGAATTGGTGACCGTCCCAATCCGGGATCTGGATGATGACGGACTGTCGCAACTGTCTCGCGAAGGCCAACTGTACCTGACACTGGTCGAGATGCAGACCATCCGCGCTCACTTTGTTTCCCTGGGAAGAGATCCCACTGACATTGAACTCGAGTCAGTCGCGCAAACATGGTCCGAGCACTGCAGTCACAAGACGCTGGCAGGCCGAATTCATTATCGGGGGCCAGGCCTGAACGATGCCAGCGTGCTGGACGAACGCCAGTTCGACAACATGCTGAAAGAAACCATCTTCGCTGCAACACAATCAATTCGTAAATCTCTGGGTGACGATGACTGGTGCGTAAGCGTGTTCAAGGACAATGCGGGAGTCGTCACATTTGATGACGACTATCACGCCTGTTTCAAAGTTGAAACGCACAACCATCCATCGGCCTTGGAACCCTATGGTGGGGCGAATACCGGAATCGGTGGCGTCATTCGTGATCCGATGGGCACCGGCATGGGTGCCAAACCTGTCTGCAACACCAATGTATTCTGCTTTGCGCCACCCGAAACAGATGTCGAATCACTGCCCCCCGGTGTGCTGCACCCCCGACGGGTCCTGAAAGGTGTCGTGGCTGGAGTGCGGGACTACGGCAACCGGATGGGAATCCCCACCGTCAACGGTGCCGTTTATTTTGATCGTCGATATCTCGGCAACCCGCTCGTTTACTGTGGCAACGTGGGCATGATTCCCGTTGGCATGGAGGAAAAAGAGGTCAAGCCGGACGACTTGATCGTTGCAATCGGTGGTCGGACCGGACGTGATGGCATTCACGGAGCAACCTTCTCCTCAGCCGAATTGACCAGCGAATCCGAATCGCTATCCGGCGGTGCCGTGCAAATCGGCAACGCGATTACCGAAAAGATGGTGCTGGACGTGTTGTTGCAAGCACGCGACCGCGGGTTATACAACGCTTTGACCGACTGTGGGGCCGGAGGTTTCTCGAGTGCCGTGGGCGAAATGGGCGAAGAAGTCGGCGCAGAAGTTTGGCTCGACAAAGCCCCACTGAAATATGATGGTCTTAACTACACCGAAATCTGGATTTCAGAAGCCCAGGAACGCATGGTTCTCTCAGTGCCCGCGGATAGCTGGGATGAACTCAGGGAATTGTGCGAAAGCGAAGGAGTCGAAGCAGCCGTACTGGGGCGTTTTGCACCTACCGGGCGGTTGCAACTGACCTATCACGGCAAAATCGTCGGTGACATTGCCATGAGCTTCCTGCATGACGGACGCCCGCCGGTCATTCGTGACGCCGTTTATTCGCCGTCACCAGTCGAACCACTCGATGTCCCCGAACTGACGGCTGAAGAAAATCGTGAGTCTTTGTTGGCTGTGATGGGCAGCCTGAATGTGGCCAGCAAAGAATGGGTCATACGGCAATACGATCATGAAGTTCAGGGCGGCAGCGTTGTCAAACCGCTCGTCGGTCCTCAGTGTGATGGCCCTGGTGATGCCGCAGTGATCCGACCACGCATGGAAAGTCATCGTGGATTGGTTATCTCATGCGGGATGAATCCTCACTACGGCGACTTTGATACGTACCACATGGCAGCCTCGGCCATCGACGAAGCAATGCGAAATGCAGTCGCTGTAGGAGCCGACCCCTCTCGCATCGCTATCCTCGACAACTTTTGCTGGGGATACACCGACCGGGCAGAAACCCTCGGCTCACTCGTGCGTGCCGCGATCGCCTGTCAGGACATCGCGATCACATTGGGGACTCCCTTCATCAGCGGCAAAGACAGCCTGAATAACGAATTCAGCTTTCATAATGCCGACGGCCAACGTGAAACCATCTCGATCCCACCCAGCCTGCTGATCAGCGCCATGGGCCAAATCGATGATGTTTCCAAAGCGGTGACCATGGATGCCAAAACTGCAGGCAACATTGTGTTCCTGGTGGGAACAACCAAAGATGAACTCGGTGGATCCCACCTCGCCCTGGTCCGCGAATGGACCGGTGGTGATGTCCCCAGCGTTGACTCGATATTGGCCAAGGAAACATTCCTGCGGATCCACGAAGCAATTCAGAATCGTTGGATTCGGTCATGTCACGATCTGAGCGAGGGCGGACTCGCTGTGGCAGCTGCAGAAATGGCCATGGCAGGTGGCCTCGGAATGAAACTCGACATTTCGAAAGCAACAACATCCGGCCTGAACAGCACTCAATTCCTGTTCAGTGAGTCAAATACCCGCTTTCTAGTCGAAACGGTTCCGGCCAATGCCGGTGAATTCGAGGGATTGCTCAACTCGGTAGGCGTTCCCGTCTGCCGCCTGGGTACAATCGAGGAAGACAATCAACTTGTCGTCACGGCTGCTGACGGCGTCGTGATGCAAGTCGCTCTCACCGATGCAAAAGCCGCCTGGAAAAAACCACTCGACTGGTCTTAGTCCACAACGTAGTTGCGCGAAGCAACCACGTAAATTCCCGCCTGCCCTGCCCATATTTCATGATTTCAACAGTCCACAACGCGACGTGTACTGTCGTCATCTCGCGAGGTCAATCGCGGAACCCTCAAAAGCGGGGACTTGAGCAGGGGATCGCGGACGAAATTGGGAAGCTGGATGGCGTCAAAGTCCTGACCATCCCGCATCTTTATGATCTGCCCAAAACAAGCGATTCCTATCAACAGTTGTCCCAAATCGAAGGGGACCTGGTCGTAGTTTCGTGGATCTTTTCCAGAGCTGCACATTGGGTTCTGGATCGGAATGGCATCCAGGGACAAGTCGGCATCACAAATCTGGGCGAATCCGAAGACGACGATGAGAGTCGTGCAGAGGATGGCAGCGATGACCCAAACCTCGATGCAGAACTCGACTCCACCGAGGCCGCGGTTGATCGGGTCACCGATATCTATCCCCGACCCGAGAGAAACATCTACTGCATCGACCTGAAACATGCGAATGACCCGCAAGCCTTCATCAGCGAAATCAAACGCATCCTAGGAGTCGGGACAGACGATCCCAATCGATCCCTTCCCATCGTTGGTGGACAACTCGTACAAGTTGAGGAACAAACATCAAGACGCTGGTACCCAGTGATTGATTTCAGCCGTTGCACAAATTGCATGGAATGCGTTGATTTCTGCTTGTTCGGTGTCTACGGCGTCGACGGCACGGAAAGCATCCTTGTCGAACAACCAGATAACTGTCGCAAAGGGTGCCCAGCATGCAGTCGGGTCTGTCCTGCTAATGCTATCATTTTTCCACAACATAAAGCTCCGGCGATTGCAGGCGCACAAACAGACGGGGACGAGGGTTTCAAGATCGATCTGTCTCAACTCTTTGGGGCTCCCAACAAAAACGAAGACCTCATCGAGACAGCTGCCCGTGAACGAGACGAGCAACTATTGCTGGTGGGACGCGACACAATTGGCATCGATGATCAGCTGAAAAAAAGGCAAGCCGACCTCGCCGCGAGTCCCAAAGATGGACTTGATCGGCTGATAGATTCGCTCGATGAATTTGATCTTTAGTCAATTGCCAAAATTTGTGAACAAAGCATTCCATGCTTGTGAGGTTGTTACTTGTAAACTTCAAGGGTCCGATGTCCGATAGCAGTTGTAGGATTTCCTACAACGGAGCTAATTGTGCAGCAACGTCGCCTCCCCTCACAACTGTCTCATCGCTGCTGTTTTGCGGTTTTACTGGCTTCCGTGTCAGTTTTAACCAGTGGCAAGACAGCCAGTGGCCAAGAATCGCAAGTGCCACCACTACTGTCGATCCCCGCTGAGCGGTCAGATGCTGGTTTGCAACTGCGGTCACCCGTCAATTCGACTCTGAAGATCCGTGTGGCTCGACGCCCATGGTTGCTCGATAAGTTTTCGACGCCGTCTCACAAGCCGTCCATCAAGATGACGCCGCCGAGACCACCAGCGTCGACTCCAGATCCGCCTTCTATCTCTTTGGTCATCCCTGAGGACGGAAGCGGTTGGATCATGCGAGGTCGGGTGAAAAGCCGCGTCCCCAACTATGCCGATCTGAAACAAAATCCAGATCAGTCCACCGGCAAAGATGTTGTCAGCAGCACCCAAACACCTCAGACCCCACTTGAGGACATTCGGCCAGAGGCGAAGCAGCCTGCACTAACCAACCAGCCCAGTGATTCCGCGAAGCCCAGTGATTCCGCGAAGCCCAGTGATTCCGCGAAGCCCAGTGATTCCGCGAAGCCCAGTT
>Ga0315334_10000425_pt1 | contig 25998 bp, 21 predicted proteins | sample M150034915metaG_FD_205555 | JGI IMG/M metagenome (GOLD analysis project Ga0315334, IMG submission 205555) | Ammonia-oxidizing marine archaeal communities from Monterey Bay, California, United States - M1 500m 34915 | ecosystem: Environmental > Aquatic > Marine > Intertidal zone | place: USA... | reverse complement strand
TAGCCCTGGGACACCTGGTCGCAGGCAGCAGACACCACGTACGTTCAGCAGAATATTGACGCCTGCCTGACTTGCGCGGTACAGAGCGTCGATGACCTCTGTGTCGACTAGCGCATTGATTTTGACGCAAATTTCGCCTTTTTGTCCTTCGATGCAGCGTTGTGTTTCGGCGTTGATGAGGTCGACGATTCTTTTTCGCAGCGTGGTAGGGGCGCTATCCAAATGCCGAAGTTGCTGAGGTTGACTGGCACCCGTCACTGCATTGAAGAATGCGGTCGCGTCGGATCCCAATTCTTCGTTGCAGGTCAACAGCGAGACGTCTCCATAAATCGTTGCCGTCACCTCGTTGTAATTCCCAGTGCCAAAGTGCATGTATCGCACAATCCCCTGTGGTTCACGCCGAACAATGATGCAAACTTTGGCATGGGTTTTCAGGCCACGAATGCCGTAGATGACTTGAACACCCGCCTGTTCCATCTCTCGTGCCCACTCAATGTTGCGAGCCTCATCAAACCTCGCCTTCAATTCCACGATGACCGAGACGTACTTGCCATGCTTGGCTGCCCGTTTCAGTGCGGCCACGATTGGGCTGTTACGACTTGTTCGATAAAGTACCTGCTTGATCGCCAGCACATCCGGGTCGACGGTCGCCTCTTCGATTAATCGGACCACCGGGTCAAAGCTCTCGTAAGGATGCAACAGCAGTACATCGCCACTGCTGATAGCCGTGAACATTTTCTCTGATGGATCGATGCTGGAAACACTTTGTGCAGGCCATGCCTCGTCGCGAAGCGAATCAAAGCCTTCGAGACCATGCAATTTGAACAGGTAGGTCAGATCGAGCGGTCCTGCTATTGGATACAGATCCTGACTCCGCAATTGCATTTTTTCAGACAGGAACCCGAGCGTCGCGTCACTGGCATCGTGACTGTACTCAAGGCGGATGACTCGCGATTGTCGTCGACTCTCAAGTACTTCTTCCATCCCAATCATCAAATCGGCGGCAGCATCTTCCTGTAATTCGATGTCCGCGTTTCTCGTGATGCGGAAAGCAATGCACTCAACAACTTCGCGACCCGGAAAGAATTCGTCGATGTAGTGAGTAATCAGGTATTCCAACAGCACATAGGAATGCCCCCGCTCGGATGGCATCGGAACGCAACGCGGCACGGTTCGACCGAGTGGTATTACAGCAAAGTCCCAGGGATTGGCCTCAGCGTCATCGCCTGTCTGATTCTGGGCTTTAAGGCGGATGCAGAGATGCACTCCCAGACCCTGCAAAAGGGGGAATGGCCGTTCTTCAGAAATCGCTTGAGGAGATAGAACGGCAAGCACGTCACTTTGGAATCGACGCTCGGCGGTATCCAGGCAACGATCGCTGCAATTCTGCAAATCAATGCGACGGATGTCGAAATCCGCCAACAATGGTTCCAGCGCCTCGGAAAAAATACTGTATTGGCGACATGTTAAAGCCTCGCATCGGTGTGACACCGAAAGCAACTGTTCGCCCACCGTTAGTCCTGATGCGTCCCGAACCATTGCATTCCGCTGGTACTGCATTTGCAGGCTGCCGACGCGCACCATCATGAATTCATCGAGATTCGAACTTGTGATGGCAAGGAATTTTGCCCTCTCAAGCAGCGGCAGAGAGGTATCGGCGGCCTGATCAAGGACGCGCTCATTGAACTCCAGCCAACTGAGTTCCCGATTGATGAACCGGTTGGGTGGCAGTTCTTCGCCTTCACGGGGCGATTTTTTTTTGGTTGAAGCTTGCTTGGAATTCACCGGGCAATCCGTTCGGGGACGAGAGGGGCTCAAAAGAACGTCGTGCATCAATTATGATGGGTTGCTACAACGAACCGGTCTAAGGTTCACAGGAGCGGGGTAATCGACACAGAATACTCCACCAGGTGTATTGCCGTTAAGCTCCTGTTCTTGCACGAAATTTGTTTCTGAAAGTTTTCCATGGTCTTCATGCGGTTTTTATTCTGTTTCACTCTTCTTGTTGGGAGTCCCCTGCTTCCGCTTTCAGCCGTGATTGCTTGGGCCGATCAAAAATCAGATCAAAGAGTTGGCCCCACGCCAGAATCAGGCCCCACCAAGGGTACCCACGCAAAATTCAACGTGGATTTTCGGATCGCCATTACAGCCCCCGCCAAGACACGCCGACTGCGGGTTTGGTTGCCGTTGCCTCCTTCGACAGACAGTCAGATCATTCGCAATAGGAGCCTTCGGACGTTCCCACGCGAGAGAACCCCCGAAATCGCTGTCGAACCGGTATTCGGGAATACATTCGCCTATTTTGAATTTGATTCACCTGATGGTGCATTGGAGATTCAGCACACTTTCACGGCGGAAATTGCCCAAGTTTCTTGGGGCGTGGACTACTCCATCGTTACCAATGTCGCGAAGTGGCCCAACCAGTTTGATATCTACAAAAAACCTGACGCTCGCTCTGCCACCGCCAAGGATTACCAGGCGATTGTTGAACAGATTCAGGCTGTGTCGGTTAAAAAGTCCAAGCAGCTGATGAGGGCGATTGAATGGGTCGATCAACATCTAACGTATGACTCGGTGAACGCATCTTTGAGCGCAGATCCGGCCCACGCGTTAAGGTATCGACGAGGTCATTGCAGCGATTACCACGGACTGTGTGGGGCGTTTGCACGTGAAATTGGTTATCCAGCTCGTGTGCTTTATGGACTGCAAATGTTCGACAAAGGATCGCCATCACACTGTAAGCTCGAGGTCTACATGCCGCCTTATGGATGGGTCACTTATGATTTGAGCGAGACGCAAAAACTTGCTGTCAAATTCAATAATGACAAATCGTTAGTTCCATCCCGGCGGAACGAGCTTACTGACTGGGTCCGGCAGCGAACCCTAAGGGGTTTCCGAGAGAACACGTGGCTATTGGTCACACGCGGGGAGAATTTCCCGCTTGTGCCTGCGGCCTCGAATCCGGTTTCGATCGTGCGAACGATTTATGCCGAAGCCGACGGTGTACCTCTGCTGGAATCTGATCCGGTAAGCAAGACGCTCTCATGGACGACCATGCAACGCGTTGATGAAATTGGTATTCACAGCCGCAGATTTTCTGAAGTGACACTGCCAGAACTATCCGAGTGACGGTCGGACTTGATCGTTCGCTGTTACAGCATCGAGCTGAAGATTCGAGTCTGGCACGTTCGCATGTTGCTGTTCTGCCTGATCCTTTCAGTTCTGCTTGGTCACTTGTTCTTGTGGTCGCTGGGCGAATTTCTGTCCGCTTTAGTGTCCGAGGCGGCTTTGCTGTCAGCATTCGGGGCAGGTATCTCATCTGCGGTGCCTGTAAGTATTCGCAATGCCTTTGGGTAGAAATCTTGGCCAAAGCTCATTTCACCTCCCTGATGACCGACTGCTCCAACCATGCCAGCACAGACAATCAAGCCGATTTGCCAGACCTTGGTTAGCTTCTGGTTGCCTTTCCAGACCGAAAACAAAGCAATGATTGCGAAAATGACTGACGTGATGGTCACGACCACAGCACTCCAGCGGTGTGCGTCAACTTCACGTCCCCATTCAAAGATGTTCCAGTCGCTTCCGTAGCCCTGCTCTGGTGCTAAAGCCCATCCCATCAGAGTGGCGGCCACGGAAGAGACAGCACCAAGCAACAGGCAGGCTAACGGGATTTGTTTTGCAAGCTCAGGCCATTTCCAGCCGAGAATGACAAATCCAGCACCAAAGGTGAATAGCGCGATTGGGAAATGGACCGTTGCAGGGTGTAAAAAACCTTGTGCAAACCAGAGACGCGCGGGGAACGAGAGTGGCTCGCGCGGCGGGGTGGTGGTTTCTGGTGCTTCGACTGATCCTGATACGTTTGCACTTTCAGGCCAATCCGCTCCTTGGTTGATCCAGACACGGATCATTGCCAAATCGCTGACAGACAAAGGTCCGCCGTGTGATTTGGGTGGCATCAGAAAATCCTCATCATCCGTGGTCAGGTAATCAACGTAAAGCACGCTTTCATCAGCATCGCCTAGTTCGACATAGTCCAGCAACGTTTCGCTAACGTCGACACGAAAGTCGTTTTTGGCATCATCAGGTCCATGACACTCCAAACAGTGCTTCCGAAGGATAGGAGCAATGTCACGTTGGAATTGAACGAGTTGGTCTTCCGAGTCAAGCGTGGTGATTGCGGCCTGCACCTCATCGTCTTGCGGAGCGGCTGCGCAGCGAGCATTGGGGATGACGATAAAAGTCGATATTACCATGATCACTAACAGAGTTGACTTGGCAGCGAACCAGCGCATGTCGAGATTGCTTTCGTTGGTGGGGACAAGATGGGGTGGGATCGGGAAGTCTGGCATCATGTAAAACGTTGCTACAACCATAAAGCACTCGGATGGGCCACTCGGGTGGATGAGTACCCAGCCGCGCGGACGCCGAGGTTTGCTGAATATTTGAGCCTCATGAAAGGCTTGCTATTGTTGTCTCCTGAGCCGTTTGATTCTGGTGCTGTCGTCCAGTGTTTGGATGCTTCGAAACCCTGTTTATGCAGCCGGCAGGAGTTCCTACTTCTTGGCGACGATGCCAGTGAATGCTTTACCAAGGCCCAAAACGTTGATTTCTTGTTTGACGTCCGCTGTTGATGGTTTCTCCAGAGTTTCGGCAACTTCGTCTGCGACCAATTGGGCGAACATTTTCCGGGCTTCCGGTAGAGTTCTCTGTACATTTGCCTCGTCAGTTTGCAGGCCGGTTTCCGTGGCGATTTGAATCACAAGCATGGCAGGAGTCGCCTGCGGGTTCGCTGTACCGCAATGCAGAACAGAATAAAGCGGCCTATTTGGGGTAGCATGTTCAATACGCTCCAACGCTCGCCACGCCCTTTCCAGAAGTCCCTCACGCCAAAAACAGACCCATTGCTTTGAGTCGGTTGTGAGTTGATCGAAATCGATGTCCGGGCGATCGCTTGCAGGCATTTCGTTGAGACGACTGCGAGCAGCCGAACGGATGCTGCGGAGCAGGAAATCACGAAGGCGATGATGTTTCTGATCCTCGAAACCCACGCTGACCAAATGGGCGATAATCATTTTCAGACCTTCATCAGCTTGCTCGGTTGAGCCCAGGATAGCGGCAAGTTGTCTGCGTGTCGGAGGCAAGTAGCGGAGGACAAATCCGGCAGCACTGTCGGCTTGGGTCCAAGCCAGAGATGTACGAACCAGATTGACTGCGATGATCGGTTGTGGCGTTGAAGGTGATGCATTTTGCATCGCTAAAGTTTAACGATTCTATCGTTCGGGTTGAACAATCGATTCGTATTTTCGGGCGGCATTTCGTCGCAGATGTAGATTCGCTCTGCGTGGGGTGAAATTTCAATTTTGGGTTTTTGCCTTTTCTACTGCTTCTGATTCGTCCGCTATACTCGGCTTGGTCTGCTTATACCGAATGGCCAGCGCAGGGGCCTCGTCTGGTTTGCCCTCCTTGGATCTGAATCGCGATGGTCGGTTGGAGGGCGTTTCGCGTATGAACACCAGTGTGATTAAGTCTGTTGTTGCATTGCTAATAAAATCATCCAGCTCTCGACTGACAAAGCGGATGCAATCTTGCGAGTACTTCAGCCCATCTTTGGTATTGTCAAATGAGCAACGACCGAGGTACTTCTGCCCCCCGATGCCGTCGCGGCATGGAGAAGTATCCCAATTCAAATGACCCTCGCCGGTCTCGCTCCATTTTGGTTCGAGGCCCTTAGTAATTCCGTAGACGTCAAACACGCTGCTTGCCTCATGGCCACCCTGTGCAACTGTCAGCAGTACCGACGCACGATCGAGTTCCTGCGTATTGGAAGAAAATTTTGAGAGATCAAACCGCAAATAGATGTGTTGCGATTGTATCTGGGAGCCACGCGATCCCTGCACCATCTTGCTGCTGCCGAAATCTTCGCCGCTGTTTTTTTGGACGTAAGTGTCTGACCCTTCACCTTGAAAGGTTCTGACCACCTCGAATCCAAGCAGATCAGCCTTTGAAAGATCCTCTTGAACCCTCAGCCTGTCTGTGATCGAGGCAATGACATAACCGTCAGGGGTCTGCAACTGAAATTCAACCTGGTACTGCTCTGGTGGCAAATTACCGGTCAGGAATTGAATTTCGAATTCTCGAGAGCTACCCCGTTGAGGGATTTGGGATAGCGGGATTTTCTGCGGGAATGTCGGACGTTCAACACGTGAGACTCCCGACTGCTTGAGCAGCGTGACCAATTGAGCGACGATTTTGGTGTTCGAATTGGTGTGCCGTGGATCGGTCTTTGAGTCGCGGGCATCATTAGTGACCCGCAGTTTGTAACGGGCTGCTTGACCACTCATGACGTCGCGACTGCCAGCGCCCCCACTGATGAGGCTCAGGGGACTGAGAGACGCCGCAGTGACTCGTTGCGGTGGAGGCGGTGAGGTGCTTTGGTTCCTATCCGACGGTGGCCGACTTTTTCGGTCGATTTGCGTGAACCACCAGATCGCGCCCATCACACCTATCAACGAGGTAACTGTCAGGATTATCCGTGGCCAACGGTGGCTCCGGTTTTGCGCGTCCTCGTCAACGAGGTGCGGCTCGGAAGGTATTGTGGACTTTGTGACCTTGGGCTCCATCACAATCTGGATGGTGTTCTTGCCTTGGGTTTGGCATTGCTTCGAGATGGCGTCGAGGCGACTGGCAATTTCGCGAGCTGTCGCAGGACGATCCTTGGGTTCTTTTAACAGCAACTGGGCAATCAGATCGGAAAGAGCTTCTGGAATATCCGGGGTCAATTCAGCCAGTGAAGGTGGCGTGTAGCAGATGATGGCAATCAACTGTCCCGAAATCGAATCTGATGCAAGCGGCAATTGTCCACTGCACATCATGAACAGGACTGCACCCAGACTGTAAAGGTCAGTGCGGTCATCGAGGGCTTCATTCCTCGCTTGCTCAGGTGACAGGAACCCAGGGCTGCCTACCAGGGTTCCACGAGAGACAAACGGATCAAAACTGTTGCCAGCGATCGCAAGTCCAAAGTCCAGAATCTTCGCGCGACCCGATGAGTTTTGAATCCAGATGTTTGCAGGCTTGATGTCACGGTGGATGATCCCACACTCGTGGGCAGCTGCCAGTCCCAGAGCTACCTCCTTGCCGAGCCGCAAAATTTCAGCTGTATCGAATTTTTTCTCCGTTCGAAAGGCATCCTTGAGTGATTGCCCTTCGAGGAGTTCCATCGCCATGAAGGGAACCCCACCCTCGACACCGACTTCGAAGATGGTTGCCACGTTATCGTGCTGAACGGCCGCCATGGACCGTGCTTCTTCAATGAATCGCTTTCGGCTGGTGGGAGTTGCTGCCAGTTTCGGCTTCATAAGTTTCAGGGCAACAATCCGCTGCAGACGCATATCCTGAGCACGAAATACTTTTCCCATTCCCCCTTTGCCGATCAGGCCTAGTACCCGATAGGGACCCAGACGCCCGATCTCACCATCCCGTTGGGGTGGTTCGAGTAAGTCGTATTTCTGGTTCTCGGCATTCATGGCTATTCGCAGAAATCTCCAAAGGCTTATCTCTGGCTAAAGTTGACCTGGTTTACTTGGTTCTAGTGCAGGTTTTTATTTTTGCGGGAGAACGATAGGCCAAAAGAGACCGGTGGGGCTTGTCAAACTATCACCTTCGCGATCATCCTTACTATTCGACACTGTCAATTTCAGTACCCTGCCCTGCCTCGTTTGAGTCGACTCACGTGAATCGTACCACCATCCTGAATCTGTCGGACGGACAGCAACTGGAACAGCCATTTCAGGCTGCGGACAAGCAACTTAGAGTAAACCGGCAGGGAGGCAAGTACATCTTACTACGTTTGGCAGATCGCACGGGAGTGATTGCGGGCATGTTGTGGAATGCCGACGAACGCATCTTCGATTCCTTTGAGCGTGGTGACTACGTTTTCTGCCAGGGGCGAACACAGATTCACAACGGCACGCTACAGGTGATCGTATCCAATATTGAAAGATTGGATCCGTCTGATGTCGATATCGCTGAATTTGAGCGATTTGATGCTCAGGAGTCGGAAAAACAGCGAGCTCGCTTGGTTGAATTGGTCAGCCAACTGGCAAATGTTCATCTGCGGCGATTGGGCGAAGCCTATCTGAGTGATGACGACTTCATGTCCAAGTTTGTGGTTGCGGCTGCCGCGGTTTCAAACCATCACGCGTACCCTGGTGGTTTGTTGCGGCATAGCGTTGATCTGATGGAACTGTCGCAGTCGATTGCTCCGCGTTATCCGCAGTTGGATGCGGATTTACTAATGATTGGTGCGTTTCTTCATGATCTCGGCAAGATTGAGGAGCTCTCATCGGGAGGAGAAGTGTCCTACACAGACCGGGGGCAAATGGTCGGGCATATCGTGATTGGGGTTCAAATGCTTGGCCAGAAAATAGCGTCTCTGGAAGAGGCTGGCGAGCCATTTCCGGCTGAATTGCGGTTGCAATTGGAACACATGATTGTCAGCCATCATGGACAAATAGAATTTGGTAGTCCCAAATTGCCCGTGACATTGGAAGCTGTTGCCCTGCACCACCTCGATAATCTGGATGCCAAAATCTCGTCTTATACAAGCGTGATCGAGGCGGATGTGGCGGCCGATGGCAACTGGACCAACTACACTCCTTCCATTGGCCGCAAGTTGTGGAAAAAGCGGGATTAGAAAAGGGAAATCAGATGTCATTCCGCAAACGGGCCGTCATTTTGCTGTCGGGTGGATTGGATAGCGCAACATGTTTGGCGATCGCCCGTCATGATGGCTTTGAAACGCACACTTTGGCATTTTACTATGGTCAGCGGCATCAGTATGAGGTGCAGCGTGCCCAGCATATTTCTGTTGCGATGGACGCCGAGTCACATCGGGTGGTTGAAATCGATTTGGCTCAATTCGGTGGATCCGCATTGACTGATGATGCGATTGAAGTACCCAAGTCCGATACGGTTGCTTCGATTGGTGAGGCGATACCCGTCACCTATGTGCCCGCCAGAAATACCGTGTTTCTTTCGCTTGCTTTGGCGTTTGCCGAAACGGTAGACGCCAAAGACATATTCATCGGTGTCAATGCACTCGACTACAGTGGCTATCCAGATTGTCGACCGAAATTCATTCGGGCATTTGAGCAGATGGCAAATTTGGCGACCAAGGCAGGTGTCGAAGATCCTCAGGCCATGAAAATACACACTCCCTTGATTGATCTGACCAAGGCAGAAATCATCTCCCGTGGCATGGAATTGGGAGTTGATTACGGGATGACCCTGTCGTGTTACGATCCAGGGTCAGGAGGTGTCCCCTGCCAGCACTGTGATGCGTGCCTGCTGAGAGCAAGAGGATTTGCTAATAATGGAATGCTGGATCCCGCCATCCCAAATTAGTCATGAGTTGGCAGCAGATCCATCTTGCATGTCTCCGCTTGTACCTCTGATGTGATGCTGCGATCAGGAAAAGAATTGGTGTTTTCCTGTTGCTTCAAAAGCAGATTCATAGTGTTCGATTTTTTCCGGGACCTGTTGGTCGTCGGTCCACCAGACGGCGACGACATCGAAACGAGCAGCTACTCCAAGCAGTTGCTTGCGTTTCAGGTATCTCATGGCTGCTCTTGTGATTCGGCTTTGCTTTTCGATGTCGACACGCTCGGCCGGATGTCCCGGTTTTTTTGACCCGTGGGTTTTGACTTCAACAAAGACCACTATCCGGCTGTGTTTGTCGACTGCAATTAAATCGATTTCGCCACCGCGGTCTGATTCACTATGGGCAACGATCACTAATCCTTTTCGTCTCAACAGCCGCGCGGCGGCTTGCTCACCGCGGGTCCCAAGTGAAGCGTAGCTGTCGATGCTGCCATATCGCCAACCAAGATAGCTCTCTCGCAATCGAGACATGGCACGCGCCCACATGCAGTTCCCCTGATCTGGCCGACACAATGAAAAAAACGGCGAGAGGCATTGTAGGCCTCTCGCCGCTGTTGATTCGACAGGATGTGTTGGACAGGGTTATCTAGCACCATGTCGCGAGGTTTCAGGGTGACTCGAGCACCGTCTACGAGCGGCGTCGCTCTTTCAGACGGACAGCTTTGCCAACTCGATCGCGGAGGAAGTACAGTTTGGCACGACGAACGACGCCACTTCGTTTGACTTCAACCTTTTGGATTCGTGGGCTGTGAAACGGGAATTTTCGTTCGACACCTTCACCGGCAACAATGCGTCGGACCGAGAACATCTCGCGACTGCCTGACCCGCTGCGGGCGATGACGACTCCGGTGAAGACCTGGATGCGTTCCTTATTTCCCTCCAAAATCTTCAGGTGGACATCAACGGTGTCCCCGATTTCGAATTCTGGTGGATTTTCTTTCAGCGAGGTCTTTTCGACCAGATCCATAATGACATGGGACATATCTGTTACTCACTCTTAGGGTTCGATGTATTGGGTAAATTTAGTTCTTCGAGAGTCTCGTTCTGCTTGGCTAGCAAATCTCTTCTTCTTTCTCGGGTTCGCAGTTGACTTTGTTCCGCTCTCCACTGTGCGATGGCTCCGTGATCTCCGCCCAAGAGGATGTCAGGTACGGTGTGGCCTCGAAACTCTCTCGGTCTGGTGTATTGGGGGAATTCGAGTATTCGGTTTCCCCGGCTAAACGAATCATCAATGTTACTTTGTTCATCTCCGAGGACACCGGGCAAAAGCCTGACGACCGCGTCTATCAATACCATCGCTGCAACTTCGCCTCCGTTCAAGACGAAATCTCCAATGCTGATCTCATCGGGTTGGAGAATATCCATGACCCTCTGATCAAATCCTTCGTAACGACCACACATAACGATGACTCGTTCATTGGTCGCAAAGTCCTCTGCCATCGGTTGGTCGAGCTTACGACCCTGTGGGGTCAATAACACTCGTCTCGCCGGTCGCATGTCCATGGTTTCAACCGCTTCTACACAGTTGACCGTTGGTTCTACCTGAATCAGCATTCCGGGGCCTCCACCAAACGGCTTGTCGTCGACAGGTCGATGGGGAGTCTCGGGTGCCCAGTCTCGCAGATTGTGCCGCTCGATCTGGACCAGATCTCGTTGGATAGCCTTTGCCAAGTGTCCCTGGGTCAGGTATCCATCGAAAATCGAAGGAAACAGCGTGATGATATCAAACCGCATGGTTTACCGATTGGATCAGTGATGTGACACAACGGAGTCTGTGACAATGACGTTCAAACCGAACATCGTTTGTGACAGCTCACTTATCCCGCCGTACCAAGCGTCTGCATCTCATTCGCTGGCGTTTTCCTCAGCGGGAGCTTCTTCCGCTGCGGGTTCTGCTTCCGCTGCGGGTTCTGCTTCAGCTTTGGTTTCCTTTTCCTGCTCATTGGCTGGTTTTGCTGGTGCCGGAGCAGGCGTGTAATTTTTCCGCTTGCTCAAGCGATCCATGGCCGCCTTCTGGACTTCCAGATGGCTGCCGTTTGTACCGTACTTTTTGATCAACGTGGCTACTTTTGAACTGGGTTGAGCGCCAACGCTGAGCCAATAGTCAATGCGTTCGCCCTTGAGCGTGACACGTGCATCAGTCTCGGGGCACATGGGATCATAAGTTCCCAGTTCCTCAATGACCCGGCCATCTCGCGGGCTACGCTGATCCATTGCACAAACACGAAAGAACGGTCGATGGGTACGTCCCATCTTTTTCATTCGAATACGAACTGCCATACGGCTCTTGCTCCAAAGGGTTGGTAATCAACTTCAGTCAGACTGCCAGGGATCAAAAATCTTTTCTTCAAGTCGAATTCAATTTTCAATGCCGGGTCGATGCCGGTACGTCCGGCAACATGGTTTGTGTTGAACGCTACTTTCGATTTCTTTTCATCTTTCGTACAAGTTTTTCACGTTCTCTTTTTTGTTTTGCTCGTTCACTGGGACTCAGGCGTTTACCTGACCCCTTCTTCATTTTCATGCCCTGCATATTGGGGTCGTTCATTGCCCCGCTTGCCTGCAGTTGTTGCATCATCTTCATGCGGTCGCCGGCGCCTTTGCCTGCCATTCCCTGCATGAGAGGTTTCATGACCTCGAATTGCTTGATCAGTTGCGAGACGACGGGGGTTTGAACGCCGGCACCCTTCGCGATACGTGTTCGACGTTGGACGTCGATCCCTTTGGGGTTTTTTCGCTCCGCCATGGTCATGCTGTTGATCGCGCCAATGGTTTGGCGGATGCCGCCCGCGGCCTCGTCACTTTCCAGCACATCTTTGAATTGTCCCATGCCTGGCATCAGGCCCATCATCTTGCCCATCAGGCCAGGCTTGGCAACTTTCTCCATCATGCTTTTGAAGTCGTCGAGTGTGAAATCACCGGAAGCCATTTTGGCTTCGAGCTCTTCACGTTCCTTCTCATCGACGATTCGATGGGCTTCCCGTGCCGCGGCAACCATGTCACCCATCTGCAGGATACGACCCGCCATCCCTTCTGGACGGAATGGCTCGAGAGCATCGAAGTGCTCACCCGTACCAATGAACTTGATAGGAACGCCGGTCACATGTTTGACCGACAGCAATGCACCACCACGTGCATCACCATCGAGTTTGGTCATCACCACGCCATCAAGTTCCAACGCTTCGTTGAATGCGCCTGCACTGTTAACGGCATCCTGACCAGTCATTCCGTCAACTACCAGATAGACCTGATCTGGGCCGACGCGTTTGTCGATGCGTTGAAGTTCCGCCATCAACTCTTTGTCAATTGCCAAACGTCCGGCCGTATCGAGAATCACGACACGAGCGTCCTCGGCCTTGGCCTTTTCGACACCTGCCTGACAAACTTTGACGGGGTTCTTGTTTTCCTTGTCGCTGTAGACCGGTACGCCAAGTTGCTCGCCAATCACGTGCAACTGGTCGATAGCTGCTGGACGTTGAAGGTCGGCAGCAACCAACAATGGTTTGATGTTTTCCTCTTTCAACAACTGGGCGAGCTTGCCGCATGTTGTTGTCTTGCCACTACCCTGCAAGCCGCAGAGCATGATGATCGTCGGGCCTTCCTTCTTCAGATGCAGCGAAGGATCAACTGGTCCCAGTATCGAAATCAGTTCACTGTGAACAATGCTGACCAACTCTTCGTGCGGTCGCAGACTCAGCAGTACCCGTTTCCCGAGTGCCCGTTCTGAAACATGAGCCATGAAGTCTTGGACGACTTGATAACTGACGTCAGCTTCGAGCATTGCCGTTTGGACAATATCGAGCCCTTCGCGCATATTGCTTTCGGTTAGCTTGCCCTTACCGGACAAACTCTTGAAAGCGGATTGCAGGCCGTCAGAAAGGGACTCAAACACGAAGATTCAACACGAAAGCTTGGGGACCAAAGCAGATGTGACAGATGCCACGGGCGGACCACTGAACAGAAGAACATCCCCGCCGTTGGGCGAGGTGTGGACCGGAACGCGATAGTTTACGCTTCCGGGGCTTGTTTTGTAAATGGAGTCAGCCCCTCAATTTCAGCAGCAATTTGCCGATCAATCGGTCGGCATCAGGACTGAGAGCACCAATCGGTGTAATTTGCCATTGGTACCTACCCCGTCCCCGCCGCGTGTGGTGGCCTTGCCAGACCAATCTGTGAATCGACCTCCGGCTTCAGTCACCACAGGCAGGATCGCCGCGACGTCCCACGGGTTGCATTCCGGATCGATCATGACATCCGCTCGCCCGGTCGCCACCATCAGATATCCGTAACCATCACCCCAGCTGCGTGTCAGCCAAGCAGCCCTTTCCAACTGCTTGTAACGCTCAGCGGCTCCCCGTTCATCGAAGGAATCGACTTGGCTGGTGACGAATACCGCTTGGCCAAGATCGGATTTGTCTGAAACGCTGGCTCGTTCCCAGTTGATTCCCCTGGAATGGCGGTGCCAGCACCCCTTTCCAAGGGTTGCTGTCACCATTTCGTTCATCGCTGGAATGAAAATAATGCCTGCTAGCGGTGCCCCCTCGAACTCTAATGCGAGCAACGTTGAATAAAGGGGAACCCCACAAACGAACGATTTGGTCCCATCAATGGGGTCGACGACCCAACGATAGGGTGATGTTCCTGCCTGATCTGAAAATTCTTCTCCCTGAATCGTATCTTCGGGAAACCGCGACCCGATTTCGCGACGAACCAACTGCTCTGCTTCCCGATCCGCCACGGTCACGGGTGAGTCGTCCGCCTTCGCATCGATCACCAAGCCTGTTTGGCGAAAGTAGGTCAACGTGTGGTTGCCTGCTGCCTGAGCGATCTCAATCATGGCAATCAGGCGACCACCATGTTCGGTTCCCCAGCTCTCAGGGCCGGCGTTGCTGCCATTGGTTTGGCTCATGAGGTAGTCCTGCGGAGGGGCGACACCGTTGGTCAAATGATCGGTTTTGAGGTTGGCGGGATGGTTCTACCGGCGATTCTAGACAGACCAGCCACGGATCAAAGTAGACGGAAATTGATTGCGTGGGGGAGTCCCCGTCCCAAACGTTGCCTGATCGCATGTCAGATAGCAGACGGCTTCAGGACGCCCCGGATCCCGAATCTTCGGAATGGCTGGCGTTTTGCGTGATTTCAAGGTTTGAGTCAGCGAGCGGACCAGGAAAGAATGACTGGTAGAGCAGCATTCCAGCACCGACCACCAGTAGGCTGTCAGCAATATTAAAGTTCGGCCACGGATCGAAAAATGGCACACCCGGAATCTGAAACAAGATCCAGTCGCGGACGCCGCTTTGCCATTCCACCGGGTAACCGGATTCCCACCACAATCCCAGCCGATCATACAGATTCCCAATAATTCCACCGCTGATTAGCCCCAGTGCGGTGGTCAGCCAAAGTGATATCGCAGCTTTGAACCAAAACAGCCAGACGCTAATTCCGATAGCTGCGATCACCGAAAAAGCGGCGAAAAGGGTTCCTTTTCCGGCTCCCAAGCCGAATACTGCACCGATGTTGACAGTAGTTTCAACTCCTAAGTACCCCTCAACGATCCACCAAATGTCGTTTTCAGAGGGGAGCCCACGCCAACTGAAAATGAAAGCCTTGGACCAGAGGTCCGCGATTCCCCCAGTGAGTGCCAAGCTGAGGAACAGAATGGGGCGTGAGGCGGGTATCCGGGGGCTGATCGACGGATTTCCGGATTGGGTTGCCGAATCAGGCACCCGTGGATCATTGATAGTTTCCCTGTCTGGCGCGTTCACTCGCAGATTTCCGCTGCTGGGGGCGTGTTCGGTAGCTCGATCTGATCCATCCATGGCCGGGAGGTGCAGAAAAGGAGTGGGGACGAAAAACAATTCCACGTTAGAATGCTGGCGGTCTTCTGCCCAGTCGAATTTCCCAATCCCGCCGTTATCTTCGGCACATTTTCAACCTTGGACCAAACCCGAATCCAGACACAGGCTCACATTGCCGATTTACTCTTAACTGAGCCAAGTCCGATTCCACTGACCCGCTCGCGATTTTCATGTGAAAGCTATGCTTCAAGCCGCCCAAGAGCACAACGCCATCCAGACTAATCTTGCGTTCCAGCGCTGTATCAATCCAGCCTGTGCAGCCACCTATGAGGCTCGAAGCGTTCGAACGTCCTGCGATAAATGTGGTGATCTGCTGGATATTGATTACCAATGGGATCGGGCCGCTGTTCCTTCGGATCTTCGGGAGTTCGAGGCGACGTGGAGTGAGAGGACGAATCCTGTTCGTTTCAGTGGTGTTTGGCGTTTTCATGAGTTGCTCCCTTTCGCTTCGCAGAAAGAGTTGATCACGGTGGGAGAAGGTCAGACGCTCCTGCAACAAACCGACTTTGTCGGTGACTACGTCGGTATGAACCATGGCAAGCTGCACTTGCAATACGAAGGCATGAACCCGTCGGGCAGCTTCAAGGACAATGGCATGTGTGCTGCTGTTACCCATGCGAACATGATGGGTGCCAAGCGAGCCGCCTGCGCCAGTACTGGTAATACCAGTGCGTCACTGGCTCTGTACTGCAGTGCAACGCAGTTGATGAAGGCCGTGATTTTCATAGGCAGTGGAAGGATTTCCTATGGCAAGCTCAGCCAGGCGCTCGATTACGGTGCCTTGACGATTCAGATTGCCGGGGATTTCGATGACGCCATGATCCGAGTACGGCAGGTATCACAGCAGCTTGGTATCTATCTGGTCAACAGCGTAAATCCATTTCGCCTGGAAGGTCAAAAGACGATCATGTTTCGGGTACTCGAAGCCTTGCGTTGGGAGGTTCCTGATTGGATTGTTGTCCCAGGTGGTAACCTTGGTAATAGCAGTGCCTTTGGAAAAGCGTTCATGGAGTTGAAAGCTCATGGTTTGATTGATCGTGTGCCCAGACTTGCAGTGATCAATGCTGCCGGTGCAGACACACTGTACGAACTGTACGAACGGCGCGGTGTTCGTTGGAATGGTGGTGACGTCAACATGGATCCGATCGTCCAATACAACGATGAGATGGATCGCGAAGGCAAGAAAGCTGACACAATAGCTAGTGCGATTGAGATTAACCGTCCAGTCAACTTAAAGAAGTGTCTGAGAGCACTTGAGTTCATGGATGGCGTCGTGCGACAGGTCGACGATCAGGAAATTCTGGATGCCAAAGCAAAAGTGGGTACAGGTGGTTTCGGTTGCGAACCAGCCTCTGCCGCCAGCGTTGCCGGTGCTCGCATGCTGAGACGCGAGGGGGTCATCGCACCAAGCGATCGCGTGGTCTGTATCCTGACTGGCCATGAACTCAAAGATCCCACGGCCACGGTTGCCTACCACACCACCGATCAGGAAATTTTCAACAAGACATTGGGTAGTCGCGGTGTTCAGAAAGCCAGTCACGCGAATCGGGCTGTAGCCGTTCCCAACGAGTTGGATGACATTATCAAGACAATTCAGTTGTATTCCTGATCGGCCCTGAAGTGTTATAAGAATCAGCTGCTTTTGCTCGTGTGCTGCAGAGCCTGCAAAGCTGGCCAAGACCATGGCTCGACGCATAATCAAGCAGCGTCTTCAAAGTCGCCGATTTTCGGCCGGAAAAACAATTGTCGGACAATTCGGGAACTCTTGTTTTTTCGTCTGCCCTACCCTGCTCTGCTGCGTCTATCCCGGCTAAATTTACAGCATGAGCAATTCAATACAATTGATCGTCCATGGTGCTGCTGGACGAATGGGACGACGCGTCGTGGCACTGGCTGCAGATGACGCCAAATTTCAACTGACTGCGGCAATCGACCATCACAGCAACCCGTTGCTTGGGCAGGATGCTGGCCTGCTGGCTGGTGTTGCTGCCGTCGATGTACCTCTGAGCTCGGAATGGCCAGAGGCCGCCGAGGCAGTCATCGATTTTTCACTGCCAACTGCGGTGGATGACTGCGTGCGAGCATCCGTCGAGAGGAAGTTCCCTCTGGTCGTCGCGACGACTGGACTAAGCGAGCAGCAAAAGTCCGACTTGGCCAGAGCAGGAGAATTAATTCCGATTGTCTGGGCGCCAAGCATGTCGATGGCCGTCAATTTGACAATGAAGTTGACGCAGCAGATCACCGAAACGTTGAAGGACGTCGCCGGTGGGATTGATGTCGAGATTATCGAGCGACATCATCGTTTCAAAGCAGATGCACCGAGTGGTACAGCATTGCGTTTCGGTGAATTGATCGCCGAAAAAATGGGCGGCGATGTGAAGCAGGTGCACGGACGCGAAGGTGAGACCGGCGAAAGATCAAGTAACGAAATTGGTTATCACGCTGTTCGTGTTGGTGATAACCCCGGAGAGCACACCATCGTGTTTGGCATGATGGGCGAACGCATCGAATTGAACGTGGCAGCGAGCAATCGAGACTGTTATGCCTCGGGTGCACTTGCGGCAGCCAAGTGGCTGCAGGGGAAACCGAATGGCCTCTACAACATGTTTGATGTTCTTGGACTGTCCTGAATTCAAGTCCAACACCAGCTCGTGACCTGATTCACGCTGCCTGACAATCATGATTCGAGGGAATGCTGATGGCCAAATGTGATGAGGGATACCGCTGCGAAGTCTGTGGCCATGACGTGACGTCCATCGTCGACAGCGATCTCTACCTCCGATTTGTGATCGGAGAACTGGATCCTGAAGTGTTGCATACGAGTCCCGAACGTCATTTAAGGTGCAATCCTGTTTTGTCACAGTTCATTCAGTGCGAGGGGTTCGAGCCAGTGGTCGTCGAAGGTGACCTTTCTGCAGTTGGGCTTGACCCGGAATTTGTGCGACAGCGAGTGCATTTGGTGTCGCGTGGCTACCAGCGTTTGCTGCAGATTTCCGAAACGGATCAGGATCGTGACGTGACCGCCTATCCATTACCGGAGGTCATCGAAAAGTATCGAGCCAACTGATGGGACGAATGGGTAGATTGCGAATCGCCGACTTTTTTTAGGTCGTCCCCCGGTCAGGAATCGGGTTCTATCACTGCCCACCGCTGACACCGATAATTGTTATTAGTGATTGCAGGTTTTTCCGATATGATGCGCTGCCAGAATCCCCCAATTGGGGTCTGTAAGCCTACCATCGTCCAAGAAATGCACCTCGGGATCTTCTTATCGTGAAAAGTAACCTCTTTCGGCGAGGCTTTCTCAGCTTGGTCATGACCCAGTTCTTTGGGGCAATGAATGATAATGTCCTCAAAGGTGTGCTCATCTTCATGGTGATCGATGGTGCCTGGGCGGGCAGACTTGGTCAGGGGGGGGCGGGGATCGTCGGTATTTGCTTTACAGTCCCTTTCATCTTGCTGTCAGGCTACGCGGGGCAAGTCGCAGACCGGTTTTCCAAACGATCGGTCACGCAGTGGGTCAAAATTGTCGAACTTCCAATCGTTGTGCTCGCTGCGATTGGTTTCTATTTCCAGAACCTTTGGTTGACCTTGTTCGCGTTGATTGCCTTAACTTGCCAGAGTGCGTTTTTTGGTCCAGCCAAGTACGGCATGATCCCGGAACTTGTCGATGAGACTGACCTCAGTCGCGCGAACGGTAGTATCAACATGATGACAAATGTTGCAGTGATTGTGGGAACCTTGATCGCTGGTGTGGTGAGTGATGCCTACTCACCACAGGAAGGTAAAGTTGTGGGAGGTGGTGAACTTTGGCTGCCGGGTGTTTCGCTTTTCTTGGTCGCCATTGCGGGTTTGGTTTCCGCCATGTTCATGGTGCGGTTGCCAACCGGGCAGACGGGTCTGAAGTTCGATCCCAATCCCTTTTCCATCTATACAGTTACGCTCAAGGAAATGGTGAAAACACGACTCTTCATGGTCATGATGGCCTGGGGCTATTTTTATCTTCTCGCTGGTATCGCGTTGTTTATCGTTCCGCAATATACCGTGGTCATGAATATCGATCGGACCGCTGCCAGCGTGTTGATGGGCATCCTTGGGATTGCGATCGGACTTGGTTGTGCGGTGGCTGGTCTTGTATCAGGGCACAAGATCAAGCCGCGCCTGATTCCCTTTGGTGCATTGGGCTTGATTGTCTTCTTTTTTCTGCTGGCCGCCGTTCAACCACACAGATTTGAAAATGGTGCAAGTCGACTAGACGTTGCCTTCACGAGTGCTTCGTTGTTCATTTTCTGCGCGGGTTTTTCGTCCGGATTCTACATCATTCCACTGCAGGCACTGCTGCAAAGGTTGTCACCAAGTGGTGAACGCGGACGGTTCCTTGGTACAGCAAATGGTGTTTCATTCGCATTCTTGACCCTTGCCGCTCTGTTCTATTGGGCCTTTGCCGATGCGTTTTCAGGACGGGAGCATGAAATGTTCTATGTCTGCAGCGGCCTGATGGCTGTCGGCGCGGCCTACTTCCTTTGGGCATTTCGGGGTACCGGAATGCTGATCGGTCGCGGGCCAGCATCTGAGTTACTGCTGACTATAGAACCGTGTTTAGAGTCACCCGAGAATGAAACCCTGTCGGGCGATGATGATGCTACCGTGTGCGTCTCGGAGGATGCTGGGAACGAGGATGCTGGGAACGAGGAAAGTAAGGATTCCTGAGAGAACTGCCAACGTAAAAGGGGAGCACTTCGGTTTCTGAAGCGCTCCCCTGGGTTCCCCACTCATGGCGCTACAAGCTGGTACTTATAGATCGCCCGCTTGCTGCTGATTTGCCCTATTCTTTCGTGGGTATTTCGACGAGTTGCTTTTCTTTTGCCATTTCCCGAATCTCTTCGGTGATTTTCATGGAGCAGTACTTTGGGCCGCACATGCTGCAGAAATGAGCACTCTTGAAAGTGTCTTGGGGTAGCGTTTCATCGTGATAGCGTTTCGCTGTTTCCGGATCCAGCGAAAGCCGGAACTGTTCATTCCAGTCGAATTCAAAGCGAGCTTTTGACAGTGCATCATCACGGTCTTGAGCGCCTTTGCGACCGCGGGCCACATCGGCCGCGTGGGCGGAAATTTTGTAGGCGATGACACCCTGCTTGACGTCTTCTTCGTTGGGCAGGCCGAGGTGTTCTTTCGGGGTGACGTAGCAAAGCATGGCAGCCCCGTGCCATCCGGCCATGGCTGCACCAATCGCGCTGGTGATGTGGTCGTACCCGGGTGCGACATCAGTCACCAATGGGCCAAGTACGTAGAATGGCGCACCGTTGCAAATCTCAATTTGCTTTTCGATGTTCATTTGGATTTGGTGCATCGGGATGTGACCCGGACCTTCCACCATCACCTGTGTGCCGTTGTCCTGTCCGCGTTTGGTCAATTCACCAAGCACTTCCAATTCGGCGAACTGTGCATCATCCGATGCGTCAGCGATGGAACCGGGACGCAGCCCATCTCCCAAGGACCACGTAATATCGTATTCACGCATGATGTCGCAGAGGTCGTCGAACGCATCGTAAAGCGGGTTCTGCTTGTTGTGGACCATCATCCACTTTGAGATCAATGAGCCTCCACGACTGACGATGCCGGTGACGCGATTGATGGAAAGGTGCAGATGTTCCAGTTTGACACCGCAATGGATCGTCATGTAGTCAACACCCTGCTTGGCCTGGTGCTCCACCATGTCCAGAAAGTGTTGAGCATTCATGTCTTCGATGTTGCCACCCAGTTCTTCCAGCATCTGGTAGATCGGAACAGTACCAATTGGTACAGGGCTCTTGTCGATGATTTGTCGCCGAATGGTATCGATGTCTTTACCGGTTGACAGGTCCATGACCGTGTCGGCACCGTGATGAACTGCAGTATGAAGCTTTTCCAGTTCTTCACCGACGTTACTTGTCACGGCGCTGTTGCCGATATTTGCATTGATTTTGCATTTAGCAGCAATCCCGATGCACATGGGTTCCAACGAACTAGCAGCATGGACAACGTTGGCGGGGATCACCATTCGCCCAGCGGCAACTTCGTCGCGGATGGTTTCAACCGGCAGGTCTTCGCGCTTGGCACAGAATTCCATTTCCGGAGTAACGTCGCCAGCACGTGCAGACAGTATTTGGGTTTTACTCATTTAAATATGTGCTCCAACGGACGCGCACTGTGTGCTTTGTCCAGACCCAGGTAAATTCAGGAAGAAACCATTTATAAGCCTCCACTGCCATAACGTGTAGGTGGCGGACCGTGGAAGAGGTTTCGATTGTGTGGGGGCGGCTTCGTCAAACTACTGGAAGACGGGCTATGCGCTAGCAAGGCTCGCGCCAGTCTGGGATCGGCAGTTTCCCGGCACTGACCCGATAGTCCCGTGTTTTCTTGGGGTGTGCCGCGAGCAGACGAGAGGACACGTCATCGGTTGGGTCCGCTAGAGCGTCTTGAGAAACTCGAGTACAGCTTTCCTTTGATTCTTGGTCAGTTCCTCAGGGTAGTCGTGGCCTGCATTGCTTTTGCCGAACCTGCGTGTGTCGAAATAACTGCGGCGTGTTGCAGCATCGAGTTCCATCAGCGGTGTTTTTTCTTCGATTCTGATAGTCAGCCCGATCAGCTCCGAGTCGAGTTGCTGGCTCACCGGTCGCCACACGGTTGGTCTCTGGGTTGGATTCAAAAGGTGCCATAGAGTGGGAACGCTGCCGTTATGCAGATAGGGGGCACTGGCCCAGATTCCATCCAGCGGCGGCGCGACATAGCCATCGGGATCGATGATGGTTGTTTGCGGCTCTGAATCATCGCCGTGGGCGAACCAGCTGCGCGAATATTTGCGGCGTCCCTCGACCCCCAATGCGGTCAGTCGAACGGGGTCGGTTCCCACGTCGTTGATCGGTATTCGTCGGTTGGGGTACGTCGGGGTGTGACCGTACGTACCATGGCACTCTGCGCAATTTTGTTGAAAGATACCTCTGCCCCGCTCTGCCAGTTCTGTGTCAATTTCGCCCGGAAACGCTGGGGGACGTAAGGACGAAAGATAGGCATAGACATCCCGAAAATCATCTTCGTGTTTGATGAAGAAATCACGACCATTTTCCGGAATCATCATGAATTGCATCAGGCCACGGTGACCCTTTTCCGCAAATCCATCGATGTAAATGTTTGGCTTCTTGTGAAAATTCCACCAAGCTGGTGCATCCATGTCATGGTGAATAAGTTTACGCGGGGCTGCTGCCACCAGATTCAATTTCTCGTCGCGTTGGCTCATCAGCCCCATGCCAAAAACAACTGCATTGGTTGTGCCATTGGTGGTCCCCAAAGGGATCACTAGTGATCCGACGTCCATTCGCGACAACGGTTTTCCCATCTTGAATTTTGTCTTGCGAACTTCCTCGGTCAAAGTTTGCAGTGCGAAACGATTATTGGGTGCACCCGCGTAGGATTGTCCGTATACCGTGCCTCCGTGGCATGAGAAACAATTCATGGTCCAATTGCCATCTTTGTCGACCACATATTGCAGGGGCTTGCGAGGATCGTCAGGGCGAGCGGTGAGCCCATATCTCTGAAAAGCCATTTCCCGCCGCTTTTTTTCGGTGCCCCGTTTCGCTTGGGAACGAAGTTCTTCGGGCCAACATTCCCACAGTCTGTCGAACACTTCCTGAGAAAAATCGCTTGTCAGCAGAGCTTTATCGACAAGCACCCGATAACCTCGCTCAGCTGCCGCACTACGCTCCTTTCGTCGCTGAACGGTGCTTTCAGCGGGCTTCATCACGGCCTTTGGCAAGTCCGCACCGATCGCCGTGCATGCAAGTAGCATGGAGATTGCAGAGAGCAGGCGGGGGGTGAGCAAAGTCGACATGGTCATGAGGGTCTGTGTTATTAGATCGCGACCTACCTAGTTTATACCGCTGGCAATCGCTTTTGAGTAACAGGCTGCGGATGAGGCCTTGTAAGACGCCAAGCAATGGGTGTTGCGGACCGAACTGTGATTCGGGCTGGAATACGGCTACTGCTTGGCAGGTATGACAATCGATACCCTCCCAAATCCAATCACCTGACCTCCTCTGATTCGTTGCCGCGTTCTATCAGGGGAATCACGCGTCAGGATGTAGATTGAGGTTTGATCGCCAGACAGCGGAATCGCAGGTTGAAGCGTGCTATCGACCGGGATCACGTCTCGATTCAAGCGATAGAGCCCGCGGACAGGAAAAAGCAGGTATTCCCGCTTGGCGTCGTTGCGGCTCTCGAACAGTTCCGGGGTTATCCAGGTCTTGTTCTCTATCAATCCCGAATCCAGCAGAATTTGGCTGCCAGTGTTGGATTCCCGCTGCAGCCATGCGACGGCGTTGTTCCAGTCTTCGCCTCGCTTGACCAGTGCAACCGGGTAATGGTGAAGACGTGAAAGTGTACGTTGGTGGATGCCAATTCCCATTACGATCGTGGCCGCCATCACCCAAGCAAATGTCGCACCCGGCAGTCGGTGGCTAATCGATCGATCGAGGTAACCGAGGCAGCCACCACTAAAACAGGCGAGTAGCGGCAGGACGGCTACTAAATAGCGACGATGCCATACCGGCGCGATCTCGATTCGGGAAAGAATCCAGTACGTGGAAGTGGTTAGAACGGCAAGCAGGGCCAAGGATCCAAGACTAATGAGCATTGCTTCGTCTCTGATTTGTCGCTTTCGAAGCTTCTGAAACGCTAACGTCAGCAGGACTGGGATCGCTGGTATGACCAGCAACCAGGTCCAGTCCCACATGTTCCCTATTTGCAGCCAGTGGGTGGCTTTTGCAAATGAACCCCACATTGATTTTTCAGCCCAACTGTTCCTAAGCGTGATTTGCCACAGGGTAATCAAGGTCAAAATTACCGTGGTCAATAGGACGCCATCCATCACGCTGCAACGAAAAAATTGTTTCGGATTCCGAAACCACCAGATTCCACCTAGACCAAGCGGCATCCATACGAGTACACCTAGGCAGGTTGGCTGAGCGAGAGCTGACAGAAGGATCGAAACAACCAGCAGACACCATGTCGCTGGCTTCTGATGGCGTGACTCCGTTGACGATAGTCGGAGGAAAGTGATGGCAGCTATTGAGGCAAACAGGATCACCAATGCAAAGGGGCGCAATTCAGTCCCAAAGAAAAGCGAGTTGTTTTCGATCGCCAAGATGAAGCCGGCGGTCAGGCCTGCCAACAGGCTCTTCGTCCAACGAATGACTCCAAGGGTAGTCACTGCACAGCCACACGCAACTAACAGCACGCTGCTCAATCGCAACAGCATTTCGGAGTCTCCGAATGCTTGCTTCCAAATCCAGAGCAGAAAAAAGTAACAGGGAGATTGGTGACCGATGACAGACCGCTGATAGACCCTGCTGAAATCGCCAGCAACGATCCAGGCTGAGTGTAATTCGTCAACCCACAGACTCTCGTAACACGACGGAAGTCGCAGGAAGATCGCAGCACTGAAAACAGCAAGTACTGAGAGTGCGGTGAATGCAGCATTGAGTGATTGTCGGTCCATCAGGAGAGACTTGCGACCGACTGCGTCGTGATGGCATGGATGATATCGCAAGCGGATTCGATTTGAGAGGTATTCACATCAAGGTGGGTTACAAATCGAATCGCTTGAGGATCGATTGCCAAGCAGCGCACACCTCGTTCATCGAGTGTTGCTGCCAGTTGGTCGGCTGAGATCCAATGGGGGTCAACTTCACAGATGACAATGTTCGTGTCGACACGACCACCTCGAATCGAAAGTGGGCCACAAGCTTCACAACCGTCGCGGAGCCGTTGAGCGTTGTCGTGGTCCTCCTGAAGGCGATTGCGATGCTGCTCCAATGCGTGAAGCGCGCCGGCAGCGATAATTCCGGCCTGTCGCATTCCGCCACCAAACAGCTTGCGTGCACGACGAGCTTCGAGGATAAATCTGCTGTCGCCGGCCAACGCGGATCCAACCGGTGCACCGAGTCCCTTACTGAAACAGACGCTGACAGAATCAAAAGGCTCGACCAAATCCTTGGGGCTCATTCCGGTTGCACTGGAAGCATTCCAGAGACGGGCTCCGTCCAAATGTCTTTTCAGGCCGTTCTCTTTGGCCCAGCCGCAAATTTTTTGAACCGTTTCCTGCGGCTGAATCCGTCCCCCCCATCGATTATGGGTGTTTTCAAGGCAAAGGAGACGCGTGCGAACCATATGTTCATTTTCAGGGCGAATCAGGTGTTTCAGTTGGTCTGCCTGGAGAACGCCGCCCTCGCCGGCCACCGTTTGTGCAACCAGTCCAGACAATTGGGCGAAAGCCCCCTGCTCGTAGTGGTAAATGTGACAATCGGCTTCGCAGAGGAATTCGCTTCCCCGATCACAATGGACTCGGAGGGCGATTTGATTGGTCATGGACCCACTGGGCATGAAAACTGCGGCTTCTTTGCCGAGTATCTTGGCAGTCAGAGCCTCCAGTCGCTCCATGGTCGGATCGACGTCGATAACTGCGTCTCCGACCTCCGCTTCGGCTATTGCTTGCCGCATGCTTGGGGTTGGCTGAGTCACGGTATCGCTGCGGAGATCAATTTCTGCGGTCATTTGCTGGAAACTGGGTGGTCGGTGTTGATTTGTATGTGGGTAAACAATTCGATTGTACCGGCTTATGATGACAATCGTAGCCGTATTGCTCGCGACCTGATTTTCAGGTCGC
>Ga0315334_10000424_pt1 | contig 26003 bp, 19 predicted proteins | sample M150034915metaG_FD_205555 | JGI IMG/M metagenome (GOLD analysis project Ga0315334, IMG submission 205555) | Ammonia-oxidizing marine archaeal communities from Monterey Bay, California, United States - M1 500m 34915 | ecosystem: Environmental > Aquatic > Marine > Intertidal zone | place: USA... | reverse complement strand
CCGTAAGGCCCGTAATCATCGGGGGTATGCCCAGTAGCTTTGCCAGGGCAACCCCGCCGTCCACGAGCCAGCCAGCGCCCTTGGTCAGGAATAGGAAGCCTACAACAAGAAGCAGGCAGTCAGCCAGGAAGGGGGGCATCGGATAGCGGGATCAGAACTGGGCGGGCAAGATAGAGGTCTAGATCCTAGACCCGGGCCGGCCAAGCTTGGATTGAAATCCCTCCTTTCCATCTCTTCACCTCTATCCCTACTCCCATGCAATCATTCCTTTCCCGTGTTTTACCTCTTCTCCTCTTGAGCGTTGCTCCCGCGGTGGCCCAGACCCCTGTCACCGTGGCCTTCGAGTCTTTTGATTATGCCACTGGAGGGCTCGGCGGCCTCGGCGGGGGCACCGGTTGGTTCAACACCTGGTGGTCGGGCAACAACGCCGACGACGCCATCGTCAACAGCGGGTCCCTGGACTCCATCGGCAACAAGGGCACCACGAACTGGGAGCATGCTGGCTCTTACCGCGTCCCCGAATCCGGCCCGCATACGGACATTGCCCCGGATGGCCGCTTCGGCTCGGGCGACGGTGTCATGTGGATCAGTTTCCGAGCCCAACGGACTGGCACGGACGACTACGGCGGATTCTCCCTCAACGAGCAATTCGTTGGTGAGAAACTCTTCATCGGCTCTCCCTGGCAAATGTACGAGTGGGGCATGGAAGATCCCGCCACAGGAACCAGAGCCATGATCTCTGGCTCCAACGTCGACACGGTGACCCACGTTGTGGTCCGTCTGACTTTCACATCGGCGGGTGAAACGGCCGAAATGTGGCTCGACCCCGGCACGAGCCACCCAACGAGCCCCGCGGGCGCTGTACTCCTGCTAGGCGACTTTGCCTGGAACGAAATCCGCCTGCAATCCGGCGGCAACAACGGAGGCACAACGGCTTACGACTTCGACGAGATCCTGATCGAAAAGGAAGTCCCCGGTATTGGCACCAGCTACTGCGCGGCGAACCTGAACTCGACTGGAACAGCCGCTTCCATCATCGCATCGGGAAGCATCGTTGTTGCAGACAACAACCTGACCTTGGAAGCCACCGACCTGCCTCTGAATCAGTTTGGGTTCTTCCTCGCTTCTCGTAGCCAGGGCTTTGTGGCTAACCCGGGCGGGTCCCAGGGCAACATCTGCTTGGGCGCTCCGATCGCACGATTCAATGCGGCCGGAGGCTACAGCATCGGAAACTCGGGGACTTCAGGGTCGATCAGCCTCCTCATCGACATGGGCAACATCCCGCTCACCCCGGTGACTTCGATCCTAGCTGGTGAAACCTGGAACTTCCAAGCCTGGTATCGCGACCTGAACCCCACAAACACAAGCAACTTCACCGACGGGCTCTCCGTCACTTTCCAATAGGTCTTCCCCTGACGTTTTTGGTGGCTGGCAGAGCGCACGACCGCTCGGCCAGCCCATTTTATCGGACGAGTGAATGACCATGAACTACAAGACTAGCCTCCTCTTATTCGCCCTACTGACATCTAGTGCCATAGGGCAGACCCAGGTGATCTCGTCCGAGTCTTTTGACTATCCGGTTGGCGACACCTTGGGAGGAAAGTCAGGTGGTGATGGTTGGCTGTTCCCTTGGTGGTCAGGTAACAACCTCGATGATTGCCTGATCCAAAGTCCTGGGGTGGATGCAATTGGAGAACAAGTCACTACCAACAACGAGGACGCGGGCAGCTACCGGTTGGTGGACTACACCAATTTCGGGCATCTTGCTGATACCCAGTTCCGGTTCGGCATAGATAACACGGTTTTCTGGGTCAGTTTTTGGACCCAGCAACCAGCCTCATCCACCGACGAGTACGGCGGTTTCTCGTTTAATGAGCAGCTCGTCGCCGAGAAGTTATTCATTGGCAGCCCCTGGCAAAGTGGCCTCCTAGGAATTCAGCCTGTGGGAACACCGATGGTCACAATCCCAGGCACGGACCCCCTAGCTTTAAGTCGCATGGTGGTGCGAGTGGAACACCTCCCAGGGGACGAGAACATCAAGATCTGGATCAATCCACCCGTAACCCACCCCGATCCCTCCCAATCACCCCCGGACCTAGACGAGATGGTGCCGGACTTCGTTTGGAACGAGATCCGACTGCAGTCGGGATCCAACCAAGGCGGTCAGACGGGCTGGTATTTCGATGACCTCGTGATCGAAACGGAGGGGGGCAGCTTCCCGGACATCGGCGTGAACTACTGCACAGCGATGAGCAACTCCAGCGGGGTACCCGCGTCAATTTCCGCAACCGGAGAGGATCAGGCAGGAGGGCAACCCCTCTTCTTGGCCGCAGCCAATCTTCCCTTGGGAGAATTCGGCTACTTCCTCACGAGCCAGTCCGCGGGCTTCGTCCCAAATCCAGGTGGTTCCCAGGGGCACCTTTGCATCATTGGACAGATCGGGCGTTTCACTGCTCAGATCCAGAATTCGGGCACGACGGGGCAAGTGCAGATCCCCGTGGACACAAGCGCGCTTCCCCTGGGCAGCGTGACCGCTATTCAGCCGGGAGAAACCTGGAACTTCCAATACTGGTATCGAGACCTCAACCCCACAGCCACCTCTAACTTCTCGGACGGGATCGCTATCCTCTTTCAATGATCAAGGGGCTTTTGATTCTTGGGCTCGGAATCCTCGGGGCCGCGCCGACTGCATGGGCACTGCCCCAAGGCAGCGCCACACCCGTTTCCGGTCCCACGCGCTCAGCGATCCCCGAACGTTGGGTGATGCTGCAGTTTGTGGCCATCGTGCCGAGCCATGCGGATCAACTCACCGTCACCGTCACCGACCTCGGTCATGGCGCTGCGGACTTGTACTTACGCAAAGACTTAGCCCCGACGGAGACCGAGTGGGACTTTCGATCAGCAAGCTCCACTACTGGCAACGAGAGCATCACCGTCGACACCCTGTCGGACCCCGTCCTCAGCACGGGCACTTGGTGGATTGGCGTGTATGTTCCCCTCTCTAATCCCTTTTCCATCAACATTGATACCGCTCCCCGCCCCAGCTTGCGCCCGGGCATGGGGGCCGTTCCATTCCACGACGCTCTTGGTACGGAGGGGGTCACCTTTCGCGTCTGGACACCCAATGCAAGCGCCGTGCATGTGGCCGGCGAATTCAACAGCTGGTCCGGTAACGCCACCCCATTGCAACCCGAGGGTAACGGCGAATTTTCCGTTGATGTGCGCGATGTGGAGGCCGGTCAGCACTATCGCTTCGCCATCACTAATGGCACGCAAACACTTTGGAGGAACGATCCACACGCGGCGGAGCTCACTAACTCGGTGGGGGATTCGATCATTGTTGATCATGACGCGCACGCCTGGAGCAACGACGGGGTAAGCATGCCCACCTGGAACGATCTCGTGATCTACGAAATGCATGTGGGTATGTTTGATCCTGATACCCCCACTGGAGTCGGCAACTTCAGCGATGTGATCGGCCGTTTGCCCTACCTGGCGGATTTAGGTGTCAGTGCCCTGGAGCTAATGCCTATCTCTGAATTCCCCGGCGACCGCTCTTGGGGCTACAACACCAGCCATCCCTTTTCAGTAGAAGAAGTCTACGGAGGCGTGAGTGGGCTTAAAGCCCTGATCGATCAAGCACACGCCCTGGGAATAGCGGTATTGATCGATGTGCTCTACAACCACTGGGGCCCGACGGACCTGGACCTTTGGCGCTTTGATGGCTGGAGCCAAGGCGGCTGGGGAGGAATCTATTTTTATCAGGACGACCGCGCGATCACTCCCTGGGGCGATACCAAGCCCAACTATGAACGAGCAGAGGTCCGCACTTACATTCGCGACAATGTTCTGTACTGGCTGCAAGACCTGCATGTGGACGGCCTGCGCTGGGATTCCACATCGACCATGCGCAAGGGTCCCAACGGGGATCTTCCGGAGGGGTGGTCTCTCCTGCAATGGTGCAATGATTCGGTCGATGGCACCCAGTCCTGGAAAATCCAAATCGCCGAGGACATGTATGACGCTCCCAACCACTGGATCACCAAGCCCACCGGGGCCGGCGGGGCGGGCTTCGACACCCAATGGGATGCGCTTTTTGTGCACCCCATCCGAGCAGCGGTAACGGAATCCAACGACAACAACCGCAACATGTATGCGGTGCGGGACGCCATCTCCCATCACTACAACGGCCAAGCCTTTCAGCGGGTGATCTACACCGAAAGCCACGATGAGGTAGCCAACGGTCGGTCGCGGGTGCCTGAGGAAATTTGGCCCGGTAACGCTTCCAGCTATTATTCGAAGAAGCGCTCGACCCTCGCGTCGGCCTTGGTCCTGACCTCGCCCGGCATCCCTATGCTGTTTATGGGTCAAGAGTATCTGGAAGACGGCTTCTTTTCCGATGACGATCCCCTCGACTGGGACAAGCTGGCTCTATTCCCTGGCATCCACGCCATGTATCGGGACATGATCGGGCTGCGCCGCAACCTGGGGGGAAACACCCGGGGTCTGCAAGGCAACAACACCAACGTCCACCACGTGGACGATGGGAATAAGGTGATTGCCTTCCATCGCTGGGATCAGGGAGGCGCTGGTGACGATGTGTTGGTCATTGCCAACTTCAAGAACCAAGCCTGGTCGAGTTACCGCATCGGATTGCCCGGTCCGGGGCTCTGGCAGGTGCGCCTGAATTCAGACTGGGCGGGCTACGATTCGAGCTTCGGCAACCACCAAAGCCCGGATGTCTTGGCCGAGCAAATCCCCTATGACGGGATGCCCTACAGCGCACCGTTCTCCTTCGGGCCCTATTCCGCCCTAATCTTGTCCCAGTAGACACGAGGAATGGGCTGGGGCGCCCACTAGAATGGGGCCGATGATCGCCCCTCCACTTATTGGAATTAACGGCCTGGCCTTGACCAAGCCCAAGCCCGGGCTGCGCCTCGACGACCACTATCCTCAGGCCGTGCTGAACGCAGGAGGCATCCCCGTTGCGATCTGCCCCATGGGCTCAGCCGACGAACTCAATCAACTGATCCGTCGCCTGGATGGCGTGCTGCTCACAGGCGGCGATGATTTCGACATGGAACATCTTGGGCTCGGGACCACCCATCCCGAGGCCAGCCCTACGCGCATCGGCAAGCAGGACTTTGACTTCCGCCTGCTCGAAGCAGCCGAGCGAGCGAACCTTCCAACCCTCGGGATCTGCTATGGGATGCAGTTGATGGGAGTCGCCCACGGGGCAACCCTCCTGCAACATCTGCCCGAGGACCGCCCCGGGTGCCAGGAACACAGCGGGGGCATAGAACACGGAGTCCTCCCGCAAGCTGAATCGAAACTGGCCCTCTGTACTGGTCTAGAGCAGGTGAACGTGATCTCTAAACATCATCAGGCCCTCAGGGACGCCCCAAAGGGGTGGACGGTCTCCGCCCGTGACGGCCAGGGACTCATTGAAGCCATCGAAAACCCCAGCGTGGACTTCATGCTTGGAGTCCAGTGGCATCCGGAGCTTTCAGATCCGGACGGTCCCAATGGAAGAATCCTAAAGAGCTTCGTTCAAGCGGCCGCAAACCACGCGGCATCCCGAGCCAACCACCAGGCCACAACCAGCAGTCGACCATGAGACATTCCAGCAAAAAACGTCTAACCCTTGCCGAACTCGAAACCATGGCCAGCCGGGACAAGCGGCGCATGATTGTGATGGGTATAGGGGCGCTTATTCTGGGAGGCGCCGTGATCTGGACCACGCTTCTCAAGAACCAGTACGAGAACGACGAGCATGACCAAACCACACTTACCGGCGTGGCCGATGAACCCCAGGCGAAACTCTACCTGCCTCCCTTCCAAGCCGAGGATCGAGCGATCCTCGAAGAGATCGCCGACAGCACTTCGCAAGAACGCTTAGAGGTGCATCAAAAGGCAAGGCGAACACTGGTTACATACTCGGCCTTCTTGCTCCCCCGCCACTTCGTTGAGTTAGGCGTGCGCTTGCTAGATGCAGAGGCCACAGAGGAGCTTTCGAAGGACCCCGCGAGTCAAAGGATGATGCCCTTCACCACCCGTGGGCACGTTTCCTCCCTTGGCACATTTCAATCCCCGGACGACAGCTTCCCCGAGTACCGCGGACAGATCGAAAGCGAATACGGCGGATCCGTACGCTTCGCGGTGGTAAAGGATCCCGCTGACGACGAATTGACCGAGGGCTCATTCGTTCTCCTCGACGGTCTATTCCTTCAGTGGGTGCGTCACGAAACCGCCGACGGCTGGCAAGACATGCCCATGCTTTGCGGGCGCGGGTTGGTCCCCTCCAGTGCACGCCTCACCCATGATCAGAAACACCTCGACGAGGTGCTTGCCCAGGTGGTGGATGGCACCTTTGATTCCGGCGCAGAGATCACCGGCGAAGCCAAGTGGGCTCTGCTGGCCAAGGCCCACGACGAAAACTCCGGCGTCAACTGGGACGAGGCCTTAGAGCTCGACTCGGACACGCTCACCAGCCTGTTCCAAAACCCCAAGATGTACCGCGGAAGAGCCTTCCGCCTGCCTATTTCCGTGAATATGGGTCTCGATGATCCGGTATACGGAGAGAACCCTCTGCGCGCCAAGGTGCTCAGCACGGGCTGGCTCGGCAACCAGGCTTGGACCGGCCCAGCGCCGGTGATCAAGTGGGTTGCCGCAATGGATGGGTCGCACCTGATGGACCGCAAGAACAAGGCGCACTATCTGGTTGGACAGGGCTTCTTCCTCAAGAACTTGGACTACGAAAATGCCGATGGGCGCCCACTCCGCGCACCCGTGTTCGCAATGAAATCCCTCGAGATTTTTACGCCCCCTTTCGACGATCGCCCCGAACGGATCATGTACATGGTGGCGGCCCTCGGCGGCGTAATGGTCCTGCTGTTTCTTGGCCTCTTGATGCGGGACAAGCGAGATTCGCGCCGGCTGCAAGAGAACATGGTGCGGCGGCGACGCGCCCGCCGCGATGCCAACACGGACCCTGCCACGTGATCAGCCCGACTCTTTCGATCCCAGGGAATCCCCCCAGTGACCTGTGGGTAGCCGACCTGGACCCCGGTTGGCTTGAAACCCTTGCTCAGGAGCACGACCGAGTGGCGGTTCTTGCGGACGAGGACGTGCATCGCTTGCATGGCTCGTGCCTTGGGTCACTTCAAGAACGAGCAACCCATTTGGTGCCCCCGGGTGAAGCCTGCAAGAGCTTCGATCAACTGCAAGCCGCCCTCGAGTTTTGCGCCACGACCGGTCTTTCACGGGGATCTCTTCTGATCACCCTTGGGGGCGGGGCAACCAGTGACCTGGGGGGCTTGGCCGCAGCCCTTTTCAAGCGCGGGCTCACGGTGGCTCACATCCCCACGACCCTCGTGGGCCAAGTGGATGCTGCAATCGGTGGTAAGACGGCCATCGACATGCGCGCTGGGAAAAACCTCGTTGGCGCCTTCCACATGCCGCGGGCCGTCTTCGCTGACGTGCGCTTGCTGCGAACCCTACCCCCGGTCGAACTTCAAGCGGGGCTCGGGGAGGTGGTCAAGTGCGGCTTACTCGGGGGGAAAAAAGCCCTCGCTCAACTGGAGCAGGACGCAGCGGGTCTCGTTGCGGGTGATCCGGACGCCCTGCGAAGGGCAGTCCTGTTAGGGGCCGGGCTCAAGGTGGAAATCGTCAAGGAGGATCCTCGGGAACAAGGTCGGCGCAAACTGCTGAACCTGGGGCACACTTTTGCACACGCGATCGAAACCTGCGCGGGGCACGGAACGGTTCCCCACGGGATTGCGGTGGCGGTGGGCTTGCAGATGGCTCTCCGTGCATCGAGAGCTAAGAACGTCCTCACGGATCAAGCCCTGCCAGAGCGGCTTGAGAGGTTGCTCCGGGCCCTGGGGCTACCCAGCAACTTGGCCGATCTGCAGCTTCAGAAAACCCCTACCACCGGGGATCTTTGGCGTGCCATGGCCCACGACAAGAAAGGCGCTGTTGGGAAGCCCGAGTTCATTTTGCTCAATGACCTGGGTGCGGCTGAATGGGGTGTGCCCCTTGATCAGGCCCTAGTCGGTGAACTCTGGAACCTATGACATCTTCTAGCGCAGAACACTTTGAAGGCAGTGTTGACCCCTTTCCCCGGGAAGACCTCTCTGCCCGGATCGGCCGCTCGGAACTTCTGGAACGCCGTCGCCAAGCATGGCAACCGTACCTCTTGGGCCTTGCCCTGGCCATGCTCGCCCTAGCGTTCCCCATGGAACGCCTCTGGGGCGAGATGAACCTCGTGCGCACCGCTGCCGAGGGTGGGCGCGGACTGGGACTTGGAGTTCCGATCCTGAGGATTTCCGCGCGCTGGTTCAGTCACGAACAAGCGGCTTTCGCCTTCGCAGCAATTTGCGCTGGCTTGACCATCCCCGCACTGCGCGCCTTGATGTTGACCATCGGATTTTCCCACTCGGTCGCCATGCGCGGCCTGGGAGTCATGGTGCTTGCGCCCCTGTTTCTCTTGGGTGCAACCAGCGCGGTCTTGCTGGCACCTGGGGTTCTCGGAGCCACACTGATTGCGCGCGAACTGTTCCGATTGAACAAAGACAAGAGCATGCGCGCCCTGTGGCGCGTGTCCTCGGTGTTCTTCCTTGGACTGCTGCTCGACCCCACCATCCTGCTGTTGCTGCCCGCCGCAGGACTGGCCCTGGTCCCCTTTGCCGCACCGCGCAGGCTGCCACTTTGGGCACCCCCCGCAGGGCTAACCCTGACCATTGGTTTTTGCGTTTACATTCTCTTGGGCGCGGGAGACCCCGATGCCCTCGACCAACTGTTCCGCGGCATGCTCGCGGGAGGCGACGGGCCAACCCTCACCCACCTGGGTGAGTGGCTGGTTTGGTTGCCGATCTCCCTCGGCATCGGCTGGCTGGGAATCGTGTCCCTGCTTGCGGGCAAGCGCACCAGCGAAGAGAGCCCGCCCCCCAGCTGGACCCGGGCCTGGTGTCTGATGGCCCTGGTGCCGGTGATCGGCGGCTCCCCGCTTGCCATGCCCGCCCTCGGCCTGCTACTTCCCCTAGCCGCAGTCGGCTTGGTGGACCACCTCGCGCGGATGGAGCGCGACGACCGCATGAGGCAACGGGCCAAAGCGCTCTTGCTCAGCCAATTGGGCCTGGGACTCTTGGCCTGGGGAACCCTCTCTGCCACCGACCCTCTGGAGCCCTGGCGCGAAGAAGCCCAGGAAAACCTGAACCCCGGAGACCTGGTTTTCAGCAGCCATCCGGGGCACATCTATCTGTTGGAACACCGCTACGGGGTCGCTACTGGGCGGCCAGAGGATGAGGGAGCGACCCAGCGAGCGATTCAGGCCACCGCGAATGGGGTGCGGGTGGTCCTTGACGGCCCCTTGCCCAGGGCGCCCGCGTCCCTGCGGGCAGCGGCAGCGACTTCCATCAACGTTCGGATTGGACAACCTGAGGGCTGACAGCGGCCTTCGGGTTTGTTCTACTGGAGCGGTTTAGCTCCGAGCGAGCAAAACTCTCCGGTCCCCCCAACCCCCAAGATCAGTCCCATGCCGCGCCGCGACGACCTAGAGTCGATCCTCATCATTGGTAGTGGACCGATCGTTATCGGTCAGGCGTGCGAGTTCGACTACTCCGGCACCCAAGCCTGCAAGGCTCTTCGCGAAGAGGGCTACCGGGTTATTCTGGTGAACTCCAACCCGGCGACGATCATGACCGACCCGGAAACGGCCGACGTGATCTACATCGAGCCGATCACCCCGGAGGTCGTCGCCCGCATCCTGGAAAAGGAAAAACCCGACGCGGTACTGCCGACCCTCGGAGGTCAAACCGGACTGAACACCGCCCTGGCATTGCATGACCAGGGCGTTTTTGAACGGCTCGGCATCGAGATGATCGGGGCCACGGCCCAGTCGATTCGCAAGGCCGAGGACAGGGACCTGTTCCGGGCAGCGATGGCTAATGCGGGCCTTGAGTGCGCCCGATCCGGCGTGGCTCACAGCATGGAAGACGCCCGGCGCGTGCTGACCCAGATAGGCCTGCCCTGTGTGGTCCGACCCGGATTCACCATGGGCGGTTCCGGTAGCGGCATCGCCTACAACGTGGAGGAGTTCGAGGACATCGTCACCCGGGGCTTATCCCTTTCCATGAACACCGAGGTGCTCGTGGAAGAATCGCTCTTGGGCTGGAAAGAGTTCGAGATGGAGGTCATGCGCGACAAGAAGGACAACGTGGTGATTGTCTGCGCAATCGAGAACATGGACCCCATGGGCGTCCACACCGGCGATTCGATCACGGTGGCCCCCAGCCAGACCTTGAGCGACCGCGAGTACCAGAACCTGCGCAACGCATCGATCCGCATCATGCGTGAGATCGGGGTCGAGACCGGCGGATCGAATTGTCAGTTTGCAATCGACCCAAAGACCGGTCGAGTTCTGGTGATCGAAATGAACCCGCGGGTATCCAGGTCTTCGGCCTTGGCTTCGAAGGCCACCGGGTTCCCGATCGCCAAGTTTGCGGCCAAATTGGCCGTAGGCTTCACCCTGGACGAGATTCAGAACGACATCACCCGGGAAACCCCCGCCTGCTTCGAGCCCAGCATCGACTACTGCGTGGTCAAGATTCCGCGCTTCGCCTTCGAAAAATTCCGCGGGGCGAACACCTCACTGGGAACCCAAATGAAGAGCGTGGGCGAGACCATGGCCATCGGCCGTACGTTCAAGGAAGCCCTGCAGAAATCCCTGCGCGGTTTGGAGACCGGCCAATCCGGCCTGGGCCTTGACCCACGGCAAAAAGTAGAAGCTGTGGAAAAGGTCCCCCGGGAAATCATTGCCCCCCTCCTGCGTGTGCCCAACTCCGAGCGCTTGGTCCACTTGCACACAGCCATGAGTTCAGGTTGGACCCTCGATGAGATTCATGAGGCCACCTCGATCGACATGTGGTTCTTGAAGAACATGCATGAGCTGTATGAATTCGAAAGCACCCTGCGCAGGGAGGATCTGACTGAGGACCTTTTGCGGAAAGCTAAGCGTTTTGGCTATGCGGATGTGCAAATTGCCAAAGCACGGGGCGTGAATCCGGAAGACATTCGCAAGCAGCGGCATGATTTTGGGATCCGCCCGAGCTACAAGTTAGTTGACACCTGCGCAGCAGAGTTTGCGGCCGAAACCCCCTACTACTACTCGTCCTGGGAAGACGAGTCCGAAGTCCGCCCCAGCGACGAAGAGCGCATCATGATTCTTGGTGGTGGCCCCAACCGTATTGGGCAAGGAATTGAGTTTGACTATTGCTGCGTGCATGCCGCCCTCGCTGCTCGCGAAGTCGGCCGCGCTTCGGTCATGGTAAACTCAAACCCCGAAACGGTTTCCACCGACTACGACACCTCGGATGACCTGTTCTTCGAGCCCCTAACCCACGAGGATGTGATGCACATCGTGGAGGAAATCAAACCCAAGGGTGTGATCGTTCAGTTCGGGGGCCAAACGCCCCTCAATCTCGCCGCCGGCTTGGAAGCGGCAGGGGCACCCCTGATCGGCACCTCGGTGGCTTCCATCGACCGGGCTGAAGACCGCGAGCAGTTCCGAGTTTTCCTAGAAAGCCTTGGCTTACACCAACCGCCCAGCGGCATGGCCACAAACGTCGCGGAAGCGTTTGCGGTGGCCCGCGAGATTGGCTACCCGGTACTGGTGCGCCCCTCCTATGTGCTGGGTGGCAGGGCCATGGAGATCGTTTTTGATGACGAGAGCCTTGAGGTCTACATGCAGAATGCGGTGGACGCCACGCCCGACCGCCCGATTCTGGTAGACAAGTTCCTTGAGGACGCAATCGAAGTGGATGTGGACGCCTTGTGCGATGGCACCATTGCAGTAATCGGTGGAATCATGGAGCACATTGAGGAGGCCGGCATTCACTCCGGTGACTCGACCTGCATCCTTCCCTCCCCCACCCTGGGATCCGAACTACTGGAAGAGATCGCCGCCGCTACCAAGGCCATGGCCCTCGAGCTCGGCGTGATCGGCTTGATGAACGTTCAGTTTGCGGTCAAGGGCACGAAGCTTTACATCATTGAGGTCAACCCACGGGCCTCGCGCACCGTGCCGTTTGTCAGCAAAGCCATCGGCGTTCCCCTGGCCAAGATCGCCGCCAAGGTGATGATCGGACAAAGCCTCAAGGAATTGGGCTTCACCGAAGAGATCGTGCCTCCCTACTTCTCAGTCAAGGCACCGGTCTTCCCCTTCAACAAGTTCCCTGGCGCGGACATGCTGCTCAGTCCCGAGATGCGGTCCACCGGCGAGGTCATGGGGATTGACTCGGACCTCGGTTCTGCCCTCCTCAAGGCCTACCAAGCGGCGGGTATGCGCTTGCCGCACAAGGGCACGATCCTGATGACCTTTAAACAAGCCGACAAGCGTGGCGTGGTGGCCGAGGCGCGAACCCTAGTGAGCCTCGGATATGACTTGATCGCCACCGATGGCACCTGGCAAGTCCTGCGAGCCAACGGAGTCCAATGCGAACGGATCAATAAGGTCCACGAGGGCCGGCCGCACATCGTTGACGCCATCAAGAATCACGAGATCGATTTGGTGCTCAACACACCCTTCGGCAAGCAACAGCGCCACGATGATTCCTACATCCGGTCCAGCGCCATCAACGCGGGCATCGCCTGTATCACAACCCTGGCAGGGACACGCGCAGTCGTCAGCGCCCTAACCGCTATGCACCGGGCCCGATTCGAGGTCTGCTCGCTGCAAGAGCATCATGCGTCGCACAGCCGCTAGGCGGAACGAGCGACACGGCCGCTAGGCGGCAAATATAACACCGCGCCCAGGCGACACGGCACAGCCAGCCCTACTTGCCGACCTTCTCGCGCATGGTGACCTTGCAGTCAAAGCTCCAGCGGTCGTTGGGAATGTCCTCAGGCTCGGTTCGCTCGGCATTGGACATCTTAAACTCCGTCACACGGATCCTGTTCGAGCCGTCCTCTAGCTTGAACATGAAGTTGCAAAGCTGCAACCGAGAGAAATCCGCCTTGTTGTCCTTGTGCCGAATGCGGAACTCGCGGTCCTCCGAACCCTTGAAGATACTCTTCGTGGGCGAGACGTTCACATCGATGCGTCCCAGGCCGATCTTTGCGTGCTTCGCCACGTTCCGTATGTAGGACTGGAGGTTGGCCTCCTGTTGCATACCATCGCTGGCGAGTTGCTCTTTGAAGTCCGTGTAGCGCTTCGCTTGGTCAACGATGCGGCGCAGCAGATTATGCACCGGCGCAGTGGGTGCCCCCATGGGAACGCCCTCCGCGTCCAAACCAAGCCGGTCGCGGGCCTCGTCAACCTTGGCGGCGCCTGCGTAGGCTTCATAGCCCAAGTAGACTGAAGCCAACAAGAAAATCACGATCATCGCGCGAGAGGAATTAAATCCCTGTAGGAACTCTTTCATTGTTCAGTGCCTCCGGCGCCTTTCAGGCCGCCACCCTTGAGCCAGGTTTCCACGTTGACCGTAACCGGCAGACCTTCCACCAGGACGCCCTTGCCCGTGTCCAAGTCTTTGGAGGAGCGTTCCTCTACCGCATACAGCCATGACTGGCCCTTAAGCTCGGAAAGGAAAGCCTCATAGTCACGACTTGCCTGCACCGTGTCTTCCGCAAAGAAGACCAGGTCCATGGTGACTTTCACGCTTTCCGGTTGGTTATTGTTGCGCCCCGGTTGGTAGAGCGCATCTACCCGTCGCAGAGAAGGACGCCACTTGTCCGAGTTAGCGTCGAGCACACCGAACACCAAGGTCGCCGCCACAAATGCAGACTGGGGCTGGGGATAATCCGTATGGGTCCCGAGCTGCTTTTCCATTTTGCGGTTCTCTTTTTCAAGCTCGACAGCCAGCTGATCGAGCGCGTTGTATTCGTCTCCCTCCCAGTTTGGCTCGGCCGCTTCAAAGCGCGCCTTGAAGCCCGCCAAGAAAGGAGACTCTTTGGCGGTGGGTACCGGATAGAGGTACCCCCGCGTGCCCCCCTTTAGGTCGCCAAAGACATGACTTGCGGTGCTTTGGATATACCAGCGTGGGCCTGAAACCTCGAGTGTCGCGAGCTCGCGGTGCTGGAAGATGTTGATCACCCCAAGCAAGGTTGCGACCAGCATAGTGGCGATGGCGAGGGGGAACTCAAGACGCTCCCAGGTGCCAGTGAACTTGAGCTCTTCCCGGCGCAGCCGGGCGGTCAAAGCTGCCGCGTCTAGACCCACAAGGGCGCCGCCATAGGCCGTCACCAAGGCACCAAAACCATCGGCGGGTTGACCCGAGTCCTCGTCGAAGCAGTCGAGCACGAAGATCGGCACACCTTGCACCGTGCCCCCCACCAAGCCCGGGAGTTCGACTCCGCACACATAGATGGAAGAGACCTCGTTGATCGTGCGGGCGGCGGAGAGGGTGCGTCCTAATTCTCGCACAATGCGCTTGACCGCCTGGCCTTGTCGGCGGCTCAGTTCGTGGGCATCCGGCGTCGCGTCCTCGGCAGCGTCATCATCGCTCTCGGCGGTGTCACCTGCCTGACCCGTTTTGGCCCCAATGTGGATCACACGCATGTCGCGTAACTCGCCACTATCCACCACAACCACGGCAGTGGCCGTGTCGCCCACATGCACCAACAGCTGAGAGTCATCGATGTTGCAGAGGCCTGCGGACATGGCCGCATTGAACATGGCAGTGGCTTCCAGCTCGGCTTCGAGGGGCTCAAAGCCAGCGGCCTGGCACATATCAAGGGGAGCACCCAGGTCGCTCTTCTGCACCGCGATCCCAAGCAGGTCGGCGTTGTTTTCGGTGGAGGCCAGAATGTGGTTGTCTACAACCACATCGTCGATGTTCCATTGAGGCAGGTCGCCCTCAATTTCGAACTTCAGCACCTGCTCGATCTTGGCCGGATCCGAGAACGGAACCGTCAAGCGGCGAAAGGCCGCCATCCCGGTGTTCAACACCAGATGGACGTTGTCCTTGGGAGCCTTGACCTCGGCAAAGGCCGCGGCGAGCTGCTTGGCCCGGACGGCTGCTAGGTCCGTGTCACCCTCAGAGGGACTGGCAAAGTCGTCAGCAGACCAACCAATGATCTGGTGCTTCTTTGAATTCCCGTCAAGGACAACAATTTCGTACCTCTCAGGGCCGATTCGAATACCGCAACTGCGTGCCATAGGGGTTCCCTAACGAGGAATGTCTTGGATCTGAAGGAGCCCTTCGGACTCGTGAACGTATTGCCTTCGCGCGGAAGGGGGGAGGACTTTATCACGAATCATGACGCCATAGCGCACGCCAAGGGCAGACAACTCTGGTTCCATGGCGGCGTGATAGGTGGGGAGGTGTCGCGAGCGCACGTGGTCGAGCTCTTCGCGGTAGGAAGCGAGGACCACCGCCAGGGCTTCACTGCGCTGATTGCCCAGGGAATAATGCTGCTCCATCCGGTCCCCGTAGGCTCCGAAGGGGTCAAACGGGCCTTGTGGAGCGTCCGGTGTCACAACCAGCGCCCCCGCTGCGACTCCCACGAGGAAGCTGACGCTGCCGAAGAGCAGGATCCAGGCCCGTACGGAGTTCACTTGCCCGCCTCCGTGGCGGTGGGCTGGAACTCGCCCGCGGAATCTTCCCCGGGCAGCCCCAAGCGCTCCGCCCGATTCAAGCGGTCCATGGTTTCTAGGGCCTCGCGCAAATCCGAGCTATCCGCTCGCAGCTCGGCACCCTCGGGGTGCGCGCTGAACTTCATTCCCAAAGCCAAAATCAAGAGCACCGCTGCAGCCACCGCGGTCATTTGGATCGCAAACTGCAGGATGCGAAACTCGCCGCCCCCTGGGTCTTGAGGCGAAACGGGGGTCAACAGCCCCTTATCCCCAGCAAAGGCACGGCGGGAAACCCGAGCCGCAAAGCCCTCGGGGGCCGCCATGGGCTCGGTAGGCACGAACCAGCTCTTTTCGGCAGTCTGGGCCTGCATCAACTTACGGCACTCGCCACAATCAAGCAGGTGCTGGCGCACCGGAGAGGCCTGGGATTCGGACAGTTCGTCATCGAGATAACACGCGACGAGGGATCGTACAGCTTCGCACTTCATATCAGTCCACCTGCCCGTATTCGGGATAGCGTTGTAGGATCTGCTCCTTGAACTTTGCCCGCGCACGGAAGATGCGCGACTCAACGGTTCCAATCGAGATCCCTAAGAGGTCTGCAATGTCCTGATACGCCTGCTGCTCGAATTCCCGCAGGATCAGCACCGTGCGAAAGATCTCGGGCAATTCGGCGAGCACCTCGTGGGTGATCTCAGCGATCTCGCGCTCTTGCATCTGCGCATCCGGACGCATCAAACCGCGCGATGGCGGCGTGCCGATGACCTCGGGGTCCTCGACGGTTTGTACCGGATTGCGTCCCTGCCGCTTAAACAGATCAAGGGCCGTGTTCACCGCAATGCGGTAGACCCAGGTGTAGAAGCTGCCTTGACGCTGGAACGATGAGAGCCGGGTGAAAGCCTTGAGAAAAGTGTCTTGGACGATGTCCTCGACCTCGACCGGATTGCGCGTGTAGTGCCGCACAAGACCGAAAATTCGATCCTGATGCCGCTCCACGAGTACTCCAAAAGCCTCCCGATCCCCATTCAGGGTCCGGGTGACCAGCTCTTGGTCTTCAATCTCGGGCAAACTTTCCATGAGGCGTAGGGCCATTACGGGGTATGAGACGCCGCAGCGGCCATTCTATTCCCCCCATCCTGCCCAGTCCCTGATCCTTCGGGCAAGGGCCGCCGCCAGGGGCCAGGAAAAACCCAAAAATAGCCGGAATCCGGCCCGGGTGGGTCTAGGACCGGGGTTTAAGGGCCTCAGCTCAGAGGCTGTGGCCGAGTTTATCTGCCTTGGTCCGCAGATAACGCTCGTTGTTGGGGTTGGGCTCGATCACCAGGGGGATCTGGTCCACCACTTCTAGGCCATAGCCCGCCAACCCATGGATCTTCTTGGGGTTGTTGGTCAACAAGCGCATCTTGCGCACCCCCAAGAACTGGAGGATTTGTGCGCCGATGCCGTATTCGCGGAGATCGGCGGGGAAGCCCAGGGCCTCGTTGGCTTCCACCGTATCCATCCCCCCGTCTTGCAGGCGATAGGCCTTGAGCTTATTGAATAAGCCAATTCCGCGGCCCTCCTGGCGCAGGTAAACCAGCACGCCCCGCTCTTGGGTGCCGAGGTATTCCAGTGCTTGGTCCCGCTGGGCCCCGCAATCGCAACGCTGGGAGTGGAACACGTCGCCGGTCAAACATTCCGAGTGCATGCGCACATGGATCGGCTCATCCATGGGAGGGAAATTGCCATCCCCATCGGGCTCGCCCAATCCACGACTCACCACAAAGTGCTCGGTCCCATCAATCAAGCTGCGGAAAAGGTGGGCTTTGAATTCCCCCGCGCTCAGGGGCATGGGCAGGTTGACCTCAAGGGCTTCCACCAACCTTTCCGTGCGCCGGCGGTAGGCGATCAAGTCCGCAATGGTGCAGATTTTGAGGTCATGCTTTTGGGCGAAAACCTCCAACTCCGGCATGCGCGACATGGTTCCGTCGTCGTTCATGATCTCGCAGATCACACCAGCAGCCCGTGAGCCACAAAGCTTGGCGAGGTCCACCGTGCCCTCGGTCTGACCACCACGCACGAGTACTCCCCCATCCCGTGCCCGCAGGGGAAACACGTGGCCGGGACGGTGCAGGTCCTCGCGCTTCACGTTGGGGTTGGCGGCCACCGCAATGGTGTGCGCCCGATCAGCGGCGCTGATGCCGGTGGTCACGCCCGTTGCAGCTTCCACCGAAACGGTGAACGCAGTGCGGTGGGCGTTGGTGTTGTGGGCGGCTTGGGGTTCGAGGTCCAGCAGATCGCAGATTTCCCCCGAGAGGGGCATGCAGATCAGGCCCCGGCCCTCCCTCGCCATGAAGTTGATTGCCTCGGGGGTGACGTGCTCTGCCAGCATGGCAAGGTCGCCTTCGTTCTCGCGGTCGGGATCATCGACAAGGATGATCATGCGCCCTTGGCGCAGGTCCTCTAGAACTTCAGGAATGGGGGAAATAGGCATTTTGGAACCGTCGCAGGGGCTTTTGAAGGAGTCTCCAAGACCCATCAGGATACCCGCTGGGAGAGGGCTACTGTGCGAGATGTGACCATTGGAAAGCGAGAACATCCGCCCAGCCATTGCAGCCGGGGCTGCCCGGGGTGAAGATCAGGGGGCTACGCCGCCACCAACCCCATGCCGTACGACCCACAACCCTCCCGCCATCCCCTCACCGAGGGCTTAATCCCCCCCCTCGCGCATCTCCTGGCCCTGACCCTCGGGGGCCTGCTCGGATTTGGTTGCGCTGGGATTGGCAAAGACCGCCGCGATCCAAGAGCCTACGAGGCAGGATCTTCAACTATCGAACGTCCTTCGCCTCCGAAGGAGTGGCGCGCAATGTTGGACGCCCAGGCGCAACGCGGAGAACCTGATTCCGCGATCCTCTTGAGAACGTTGATCACCAACCCCGAAGCGAGCGTACGCGCCCGGGCAGCATTCACCTTGGGCCTCGATCACCCGGACGCCTTTGAAGTCTTGGGCGCATTGGCTGGTACCGACCCATCTCCCCTTGTGCGCGCGGCGGCGGTCACTGCCGCCGTAAGGGCCGGACAAGCCAACCACGCCGAAGAAGCGGGGGCGTTCGTCGCAGCCTCCCTCCAAGATCAGGTCCCCCATGTACGCGCATCTGCTGCAAGTGCGGCTTGGCTCATTGGTGATCTGGGAGAAAATGCAAAGGTGTTGGATGATGCTCTAACCCAAGCGACCCACGATGCGGATCCAGAGGTACGCTGGCGCGCGCTCTTCAGTATATCTCGACGTGGCAAGGTGTCTGACTTGGGTGGCCTCCAAGAGCGCGCCCTGACCAAGCAAGCCCCGGCTATGGAACGCTTGTATGCCACCCGAGGGCTGACGCGGATTGGAGTTTCGGATTCAGAGGTTACCGACAGCGCCCTCAAGGCCTTGGCAATCTTGACCCACGACCCGGACTGGCGGGTCGCGATGGAGGCGGCCCTGGGACTAGGGCAAGGTCGAGGAGAACGGGCCCAAAGGGCACTGCTAGAAGCCCTGGGGCACTCGTCCTTCCATGTGCGCCAAGCAGCCGCCACAGGCCTGCGAGCCACCAAGGGCCCCTTAGCCGACTCCCTCGCCGCTGCAGTGATCGCCCTGAGGAAAGACCCGTCCCCATCCGTGCGAGTCGCTGGCATCCTTGCCGCGGCGCGTGTGATGGGGCCCCGGGCAGAGCAAACAGTCCGCGCTGCAGCCAAGCATGAGGACCCGCGCATGCGCTACGGATCCTTGGCTGCTGGCCTAGAGATCTCCCCCGACCTCGCCCTTGAGTTGGCCGAGGAGCTCTTGCTCGATTCCGAGTTGCGCGTGGCCGGAGCCGCGGTGGAGACCCTCGGAAAACTCGTCCAGGACGAAGCCATTGGTGAGCTAGTGTTGCCCGTACTCCGCCAAATGTTAGCCAGCGAAGACAACGGCCTGCGGCTGGCCGCGGTGACCTCCCTGGTGGGCCAAATCAAGCCCGAAGACCTAGCCCTCTTCGCCCGCTGCTTTGCCACATCCGAGGGGGACATCGGTCCCGAGGTGCGTTTCGGCATCGTGCATGCAGTGGCCCAGCTCCCCGAAGCCGCACCTCTTCTACGCCAAGCGGCTCAAGACAACAACCCCCATGTGGCCGCCGTGGCGCACGCGGCCCTTTTGGCACAGGCATCCTCGGAGGCCGCGGGGAGCTTGCAGCACCCTAAGTCCCAGACCCCGGATCTCCCGGATGTTCCCGTGTGGAAAGAGTCAAACCCCATCGTGCGTTTAAAAACCACCAAGGGCGATTTGCTCCTGCAGCTCTTCCCGCGAGAAGCGCCTCGGCATGTAGCCTCGTTCCTGATGCTCGTCGAGAGGGGCCACTACGATGGACTCAATTTCCACCGCGTAGTCGGGGATTTTGTGGTGCAAGGGGGCTGCTACCGAGGCGACGGAAATGGATCCGGAACAGGCTTCGACCCCCTCGGCGCCCTTCCAGCGGAGTTCAACCCCGTCCCGTACCTGACCGGCACCCTAGGAATGCCGCGCAACGAGGACCCCGATTCCGGGGGCAGCCAGATCTTCATTACGCATCGACCGACCCCTCACTTGGACGGGCGCTACACCGTCTTTGGCCAAACCCTAGAAGGGTTTGATGTGCTGGACGCCCTCGAAGTAGGTGACGAAATCGTCACCATAGAGCGCCTGCCCTAGAAAACCGTTCCCGGAATGGGGCAACTAGGGGGGCTGTAGGACCGCGGACAGGGCTCGCTCCGTGCTCCGAGTGAGGGCTTACTTCGGAGGGCTCCACGGGTCGATAGGAGAGGGAGGTCCCTAAGCACCGTTGGTGTGGCGGAGCCTGACCTCCTCCTAATTTTCCCAATCCGTCATGCATCGACCCCTCATACTGGGGTCCGTACTCGTCGCCGTAGGCGGCCTGGCCGTGACCCGAGTGCACAATCTTGAATCAGAGCTAGCGCGCATTTCCGCCGCGCCCGCTCCCTCGCCCCAGGTCCCAGCTGGCGTGATGCTGCAACTGACTGAACTTGGGGATGGGCTGACCATGGCCCTTTCGGAGCTAGACTCCTTGCGCGGAAATGCGGAGATCCAAGCGGCCGAATTTGCGGAACAACACCTAGCCACCTTTCAATCCAGTTCTGGGGAAATGGCCGCCCTTGAGTGCGAACTCGCAAGCCTCAAGCAAGCCTATGAGGCCCTCCTGTTGAGTTCTAACAACCGCGAACGCGATGACCTGTCGGCCAATGAAAAGGACGACCTGTTGCGCGCGGAGTTGCAAGCCCAATTGCAGCTGGCCCTCAATAGCTTGCGTACGGAAGAGCAACACCGTTGGGAGGGCCTTGCCCAAACAGTCAACGCCACCTCCACTCGGATGGCACAGGTGGACGGTGAAATGGCCAGCCTTGGCCAACGGATGATGACGGTCAGCCCACAAATGCGCTGGTCTGAAATGGTGGCCCCAACTGTGCGCCTAGAAGGGTCCACAACTGTGGGGTCCGGTGTCATTCTTGAATCGACCCCCCACCCCGATGGACGCGGGCACCAGACGCTGCTGCTCACCGCTTGGCACGTGGTGCGTGACATCCAATCCAATGGCTCCAACGACAAGTTGCCGGTCCCGGTTGAAATTCGACGCCAACAGGGATCACGATTCGAGATTGGTCGCTTACTGGCCAAGAACGTAGATCTCGACGCTGCCCTCCTCATTCTTCAAACGCGCGAACCGGTTATGCACGGCGCGCGCCTGGCCTCCCGTTCGGCCTTAGCTTCCATGCAAATCTTCGACGAGATCTATGCGGTTGGCTGCCCCTTGGGTAACGACCCGATTCCCACCCAGGGCGAGGTGTTAGACCTCGGGCACGTGCTCGATAAAACGAGCTACTGGATGATCAGCGCCCCGACCTACATTGGGAATTCCGGCGGAGGGATTTTCGACGGCCAAGAGCGTCGCTTGATGGCGGTCTTCTCCAAGATCTACACCCACGGTACGTTTCGTCCCACGATCATCCCGCACATGGGCTTGGCATCACCTTTGGGCGCGGTCTATGACTGGCTCGAGACGGAGGGGGTCGCCACCATCCAAGAGTCGAATGATGGGGAGACCGCTCGGATTGTGGTAACCCGCAAGTCCGACGACACGGCACTGACTAGTGCCGAAAGTGTCGAGCGCCGGTAAAGACCATCGCTACGTTGCCAGCGTCACAAGCGGCGATCACCGCCTCGTCACGCACAGAACCACCCGGCTCCACAAGCGCAACCACACCCGCGTCGATCGCAACCTCAACCCCATCGGGGAAGGGAAAGAAAGCATCTGACGCCAGCACGCTGCCGGTCACACGATCGCCAGCCTTGTGAGCCGCAAGGCGTACGGAATCCACGCGGCTCATTTGGCCCGCACCCACACCAACCACAGTGCGGTCGCGGGTCAACACGATCGCGTTAGACTTCACGTGCTTGGCGATTCGATTAGCAAAGGCAAGTTCGCCCAATTGCTCCTCGCTGGGAGCCGCCTTGGACACGGTCTTGAAGCAGTCCTCCCCTTCGACCTCAAGGTCACGCCCCTGCAACAGGAAGCCACCAACGATCTTGCGAACCTCCACGTCGTTAGCGCGCCGGTCGGATGGGCCGAACGGTCCAAGGGCAAGCAAGCGCACGCTCTTGCCCCACTTAGGCTTGCCGGTCAAGAGCGCGAGAGCGTCATCGTCAAAGGACGGGGCCACGATGGCCTCGACGAATCGGTTGCCCCCCACCAAGAACTCTGCGCAGGCCAAGGTCAAGGGCCGGGTGAAAGCCAGCACGGAGCCAAAGGCGCTGATCGGGTCTCCCGACCATGCGAGCTCCAGCGCATCGGCCACGTTGTCAGCAATCGCCGCCCCACATGGGTTGGTGTGCTTGAGCACACAAGCAAAGGGTTCGTCGAACTCCTTGGCCAAGGCAAGCGCGGCGTCTAGGTCCACCAAGTTGTTGTAGGACAGGGCCTTGCCACTAAGGACTTGGGCGCTGGCAATGCAGGGCTCGGCAATCGCACCCTGACGATAAAAGGCCGCGGTCTGGTGCGGGTTTTCCCCGTAGCGCAGGTCGAGTGCCTTGGTGCCCGCCAAGCTGAAGGCCTCGGGATACGGCGAATCCCCGCCGTCCTGTTCAAAGATCCAACGACTAATCATGGCGTCGTAGCCCGCAGTCAGAGCAAAGGCCTTTTGGGCCAGGCGTGCCCGGGTTTCGTCGGTCAAGCAGCACCCATCGGCTTTGAGCTCCTCAAGCACCTTGGCGTAATCACCAGGGTCGGTGACGATCCCCACAAAACGGTGATTCTTCGCGGCCGAGCGAACCATGCTGGGGCCGCCAATGTCGATTTGCTCGATGGCTTCCGCACGGGTCACGCCGTCCTTTGAAATGGTCTCTTCAAACGGGTACAAGTTGACGACCACCAGATCGATGCCCCCAATGTTGTGCTCGTCCATGGACTGCACGTGGGCCGGCTCGTCGCGCAGGGCCAAAATGCCCCCGTGGATCTTGGGATGCAGGGTTTTCACCCGGCCGTTCATCATCTCGGGGAACCCCGTGTGGGCCGAGACCTCGGTGACGGGGATTCCCGCACCGGCCAGACGCTTGTGGGTTCCGCCCGTTGACAATAGCTCGATTCCAAGAGCTGCGAGAGAAGAGGCAAATTCTTCGATTCCGGCCTTATCGCTGACGCTGATGAGCGCTCGCTTGACTGTGTTTTTCATGCTGATCCTTGGCCCACCCGGGCCTAAAGGGAAAGGGGGAAGATCGAGGTCGGAAACACTTCTCCGAACACTTCGAGGCGAACAAGGTAGCGTCTAAGGGCCGCCCCGCAAGAGCCCTTTCAGGCAAACTTCAGGGGCCGCCCGACTTGCGCTCACGGCAACGTTTAAAGCCCCTTGGGGTCAGGGTGTGCCCGCGCCCGGGAACCTCGCTGGTGAGACCGGCTCGATGGAGGGACACCAGTCTGCGGCGCACATCACGCTCGCCCATGCACGCTTTCTGGGCAAGCGCCTTGATCGCCAAACCATCGCTCGTCTGGATCAACTCAAGTAGGCGCCAGTCCTTGTGCGCGAGGGATATGTGTTCAGAGTTGTTCCCAAGCCGTTCCATCTCGGACTCAGGAAGCGGGCGCGTCGAATCGCGGTTACGAAGGTAAACCGCCCGGTCCCCCTCGCGTCCTACGACACAGTAAGGGCCATGCTGTCCGCTGGGCACATCCACGCGCAGCAAGACACAATCCCCGGGCAAGGAAATGCGATGGAAAGAAATGTCCGGTGCCGGGTCCACTAGGTCCGCTGCGGCCCCAATCGCATCGCGAGCAATCGCAAAATTAGGCACTCCTACCGGACGCCCATCATCACTCATGCCTATCCAAATACGACCTCCTGTACCGTTGCTGAAAGCCGCCAGCGTCCGCGCCATGCGATCCGGGCGAGGTACCTCCTCCTTCCACTCATCTTCAGGGCCTTCCGGCGGAATCGACTGCATGTCCACGGAGCGTAGTGTACGGGCTAATCCAAGCAAGTAAGGGCCACTTGCTGTATGTTTCAGGAAGAGAAACGCCCATGAAAACAACCCTTCCCATCTGCCTAGGACTTTCTGCCCTCATCTTGTCTCCCATCATCATCGCCCACGATGATGATCCCAAAGCCCGCAACCGCGTAGCGCCCTACGCCGGAACAGGTTTCTTGAGAGGAGGACGTGCGAGTCAGCCGATGTTGCACGCAACGGGACCCAACGGATCCGTCGGACCAGGAACCTCAAGCATGCCCGTTGTTGGGCAAGGGGTGCAGCTCTTGAGTTGGCTCACCTTGAGCGACTTGGGCGCTTCCTCGGGAGTCTTAGCCAATGACTGTTGGGGCTATGTTTCCCCCAGTGGACGCGAGTACGCGGCCCTCGGCACGGAGGAGGCCACCATATTCATCGAGGTCACAGATCCATTTGCGCCGAACATCGTGGGCAACATCCCGGGCCCTTCGGGAATCTGGCGCGATGTGAAGATCTACCAGGAATACGCCTACTCGGTTTGCGAATCAGGCTGCGGTGGCGTGCAGGTCATCGACCTTTCGCAAATTGACCAGGGCACGGTGACCCTGGTGAACACTGCCAGCGACGGCAGTACAGGGTCTTCCCACAACGTATTTGTCAATGAGGAGTCCGGCTTCCTGTACCGGGTCGGCGGCGGCGGCCTGGGGCTGCGCTTCTACAGTTTGGCCAACCCACTTGCCCCGGCCTTCGTGGGCCAATGGAACGATCGCTATGTGCACGACGTGCAAGTGGTGAGCTACACCTCGGGTCCTTACGCAGGTAAAGAGGTCGCTTTCTGCGGCTCAGGGTTCAACAGCGGCTGGGGTTCCCCGGGCGTGACGATTGTAGATGTGACCAACAAGGCGAACCCTGTTTTGTTGGGCGAAATCCAATACCCCGGGGCGGTTTACTCACACCAGGGTTGGCTCACGGAAGACCGTCAGTTTTTCCTGTTGGGCGATGAGCTCGATGAGGGCTCCCTCGGCATTCCCTCCACCACCCACGTGATCGATGTCAGCAACCTTGCCAACCCGACGCTTGCGGGAACTTTCACCAATGGCCTCGCCTCGGTGACCCACAACGGCTACGTGAAGGGCGACCTTTTCTTCCAAGCCAACTACAGCAGCGGACTGCGCATCTTTGACATCAGTGACCCGGTCAACGGTAACGAGATTGCCTGGTTTGATACCTATCCCGCCGACGACGATGTTTCCTACAACGGCATGTGGAGCGTCTATCCCTACCTGCCGAGCGGTGTGATCATCGCCAGCGATCGCCAAAATGGATTCTTCCTTCTTTGGCACGGGGATGACCGCATCGGTTCGACGTACTGCGCACCGGGCGTTGCGAACTCCAGCGGACAACCCGGCCGCATGCAGGCCACCGGATCCAGCAATGTGGCCTCTAACGACGTCACCCTTTCCGCCCTGACCCTTGCGACCAATCAATTTGGCTACTTCATCACGTCCCAGGATGCGGGCTTGTTCCCCAACCCCGGCGGCAGCCAAGGAACCCTCTGCCTGGGCGGTTCCATCGGACGCTACAACAGTCAGGTTCAGACTTCAGGCCCGGATGGCTCCTTTGCCATCACCATCGACATCAACCAAATGCCAGTCAACCCGGTGACCGCCGCGGTGGCCGGAGAAACCTGGCGCTTCCAGGCCTGGTATCGGGACAACAACCCCGGCACCACGTCGAACTTTACCGATGCGGTAGAGATCACTTTCCAGTGATGCAAGGGCCCGATGGCCGGCGCTGGAGATCGGGTCATACTGATCACTAGAATCAGCCTATGGCCAAGCGTGTAATCCTATGGACCCACCTCAAGTGGCACCTCTTGGGGTCTGCCGCCATTCAGTTAGCGTTGCTCAATATGAGTGATGTTCACGCTGTACCCGCGGCCTTGAT
>Ga0315334_10000422_pt1 | contig 26082 bp, 17 predicted proteins | sample M150034915metaG_FD_205555 | JGI IMG/M metagenome (GOLD analysis project Ga0315334, IMG submission 205555) | Ammonia-oxidizing marine archaeal communities from Monterey Bay, California, United States - M1 500m 34915 | ecosystem: Environmental > Aquatic > Marine > Intertidal zone | place: USA... | reverse complement strand
TCGCTTTTGGCAAAGACTTTCCAGTCGATGTTCCGCAATTCGTCCCCGCGGACGTAGGGGCGATGCTCTTTGAACTCGACACTGAATCCTTTGTGCGGCGAGCGGTGCCGACCCGAGCAGAATCCCTCGACCACCTGACGAGCAAGCATTTGCAGCTTTGCTACCCGTGAAAGGTCTTTGGGCGTGATGAGGTCCAGTATACGCATGCGATTAGGGGCTTTACAGAAAAACTGGACGCCATCAAACGGAGAGGCTGGGACGAAGAGGTTGGGACGGAATTTCCGTGTTGAGGGGGAAACCAGATTATATCCGCTCTGCCCCTCCATGAGTCCCCCTCGAGTAGCCTAAAACATCGTTCGGAGAGGAAAGTTGTTCCGATTTTGGGGCTGAAAGCCTTGGTGGCGGCAGCTCAGCAAGGGTTCGGCTGGATATGCTCGGTCAGTGCCAGTTTTCGGGGCTGCATGGCACTATTTGGAAGCCCGCTTGGGACCGCAAAAGCAAGGATCTTTTTGTTGCCCGCAGCATATTGGTTGAGCATCAGCAGTCATCGCATTCCTAGCTCGCATCTCAGAAACCATGATTTGGTGTCCCTGATCAATGTTTTGGCCACGTCTGTGGAGGTGCCGTCTGCTCAAAACCAACCGATTCGTCAGGCACTTCAAGGGATTGCGGCTGAATTGGAATCAACCGACTTATTTGATTGAAACAGTACTTGATGAACTGAATCGAACAAACGGACCAAAGCTGTGGATGTCTCTAGTGTGGGATTTCATGGCCGCGAAAATATGCTTGGTGCTTTTCTGCTGCGTTGATTACTGAGAAGATGAGCCTGTCATGGGTTCTCTATTCTTCGCTTTGGATTGTCTTGAGGCGGTGGTGCCCGAGCTTCGCTTCAGGAGTTGCTGCCGATGCAGTCCAATGATTGGGCATGGTTACCGACGCCGCGTGTCGAGATTCTTCCCACCACACAGGAAGCGTTACGGGACAAGTTTGTCTACAGCGATGAAATCGCTGATCTGATCTCGGCCGCGTTTTACGAACCCTGCAATCTGCTGCTTTGGGGACCGGGAGGGCACGGCAAGTCAGACATGGTGCTGACAGCGCTGAAGGCACTGGGACTCGAGAACGATGAGATCTTCATTCAGTCGTTTGGTGAAGGAATGAGTGAGGACCGGCTGTGGGGCGGTCCTGACATGGCGGCTCTTGATACCTGTCTAAAATATGACACCGATAGATCATTCCTGGCACCGCAGTACAAAGCGGTTGTCTTTGAAGAAATATTTGACGCGCCCGCCCAGTCGCTGTTGCCGCTCAAGGATGTCCTGACCCGACGCGTTTTTATGAATGGTCCTGATCGTGTTCCGTTGGCTGCCAAAGTGGTGATTGCCTGCACGAACAAGGATCCCCGCGAATTTGGCGACGGCAATGATGCGGTGCAAGCCTTGATGGAGCGGTTTCTGTTGCAGAAAGAAGTTCGTTGGCCGAGCTATGAACAGAAAAATTATTTTGATCTGTTCACCAAAGTGAGACCCAATGCAACGCGGGGTGGCAGGGAGTTGCATCGCCTGCTGGCTGCTGTGATTGCAGGGCTGAATGAAAATAAAACGTTCGTGATGTCACCGCGGATGGCATTGCAGGCCCTGGAAGTTATTTCAAATACCGCACGAATCAGAGGAGATAACCAAATCGTCAAAGACGCATTTCAGAGCATTCGGTTTGTTCAGGGAATGCAGTCGTACACCGCTGAGTTGACGCGGAAAATTGAGCGTCGTCTGCCCACCGAAGACAACTTCTCGATTCAATTGGGTGCCGGTGATTTCAGCAGTCAGGACGAGGGGCCATTGAGAGCACCCAGAACTTCGATTCCAGATCTGACCGCCAAAAACTTGAAGTCGCGGTTCATTCATTGCGATGAAATCGTGCAGGTTCTGACGCATGGATTTTTTCAGCCCTGCAATGTGCTGCTTTGGGGACCTGGCGGGCATGGAAAGTCAGAGATGGTGATGACTGCCTTGCGGAGTCTGGGGTACGATGAAAATGAAATCTATCTGCAGTCTTTTGGTGAGGGGATGAGTGAGGATCGCCTTTGGGGTGGGCCGAATATTGCCAAATTGGATGTCTGTCTCGAGTACGACACGCAGCGGTCGTTCCTGCCGTATGAAGTCGTTGTGCTGGAAGAAATTCTGGACGCTTCCTCGCAAGCGCTCTTGCCGTTAAAAGACGTGTTGACTCGCCGGACTTTCATGAACGGCAGCCAGCCCGTGCCTTTGAAGTCTCGAGTTATCATTGCCTGCACCAACAAGGACCCCCGGCAATTTGCCAAGGACAGTGATGCGGTCAAAGCACTTCTGGAGCGATTTCCTTTGCAATTGGAGGTCCGATGGCCTTCCTATGAGCAGGCAGATTACGAAATGTTGTTCCGCATCGCAAATCCGAATGCGAGTTCCCATAAACGTAAATTGCACCGGATTTATGCTCACGTGATCGCGAATCTGAATGATGACCGAGAGAGTGGATTTCAGGTGTCCCCCCGAATCGCCCTGGGTGGATTGCGATTGGCGGGTAACAGTGTGGGACGCCATGGAAGAAGGAAAATGATCGTTGAAGATATTTTGACCATCCGGAACGTGCAGGGCATGGAATCCTACAAGAGGGATGTGGAAGGTCTGATTCGATCGGCGCTGCTCGAAGGCGGTGTGGAAGTTTTGTTGAGTGATATTGATGAACGAACGGAACGTTTGCACGGGAAAATGCAGTCCATCAATGAAACGTTCGAAAAAGCGAGCCAGCTGGATGAAGACGCTCGACTGGAATTGAATGATCAGGCGATTTCCGAAATGCTGGAATTGATGAGCAGTATCGACGCACTCAAATACGAACTGGAATACATGCAGATTTCCGATCCGAAGTTGCAGCAGTGGCAGAGAATGTCAGAGGAACGTGTCGACGAACTGGCCAGCGAAATCGAAGCTGGGAGATAACGGCAATGGACCGCATTCGAGTCGATCGACGTTTTCGTGACTTCATACGGTTTCACACGCATGTGACTTATCCCGAAATGAGTGAACGCCGTGAACAGATCAATTCGCTCGAGGTTGTTAAAAAACTGGATTCCATCGGGATGCAGCACTTGCCGCTGCCGATCATCTGGGATGGTGTGCATCTGATTGATGAAGGGAAATTGGCGGGCAAAAACGAAATCGAACGACGCACCCGATTGACCTATCGGATGCGGATGTGGAAGGTCACGCAGTTGCTTGATGACTATCTGCGACGTTCCACCCGAGACGCAGATTTGTACTACCGTCTGACGCTGCTGCTTGGTGAAATCGAATTTGAACGGATCCACGGGCGTACTGATATCGACCGTGCGATCGCCAATGTTGCTGTGATCGCGACTGCAAAACGGTCGCTCGCCGTTGGGATTCCTCCCGAAAAAATTGCCGAGCAGATCAACTGGGCACTTAATGAAGTGGGAGGGCTTGAGGCGGACGAGGTGGAATTGCTGGAGTGTCTGCCGGACGAGAGCAAGCTGAAGCCAACTGAGAAAATAGATCACACTCAGATGTCTGTTGATCGTGGCGTTACAGCCATTCAGCTAGTCGAGTCCATTGATACCCGAGGCAGAATCGCGTCCCTGTTCACCGAGTGTTTTGGAGGACGTAAGAAAACTGACGACGAAAAAGAAATGCACCCGTTGTCGGTCCGCCGGTTGAATGTTGCCTCGCGGTTGTTGGCTGAGCCGAGTATGGAAGCTTTGCTGCGAATTGCACGGGTCGCGAATGAATATGTCGCTTTCCAGCCACGCTTTGAAAAGAAAATGATACCTGCGGCGGACGGTGATCAGACCCGTATGAGGATGATGACAGCCTACGACGAACTGCCTCGCATGGCACCCGCAGCATGGGCGATTAAAGTTGCCTCAGGAAAGTACTTTCGATATCGGTTGGCGACCAAAAGTTTCATGGTCCGTGAGAAAATTAAACGGAGTGATAAAAAGCAACTTTTCTATGCCATGCTCGACCGCAGCAAGTCCATGCAGCAGGGAGAACGTATCTACAAAATGCTGGCAATTTTGATGAATCGATTGCGGGCAGTCATGCGCCGCGAGGCTGTGCTCGGTTACAGTTTCTTTGATTCGGATGTGCACGAAGAAGTCATGGTCAATGACATTGAAGAGGCGCAGCAAGAAATACGCCGTCTGGAATACGACTTCTTCATGGGCGATGACACCGATATCAATTTGGCGTTACGCGAGGGGATACGGCGCATTCGAACCGTCGTCGATGACATTGAGGCAGAGCGTCCGGAATTGATCATCGTGACCGACGGAGATCATGGTATCAATGTCAAGCCACAGGAACTCAAAGGGATCGTGCTGCATGTGTTTATCGTGGAAGAACACAATCAAGATCTGATCCAACTGGCGAAAAAGACAGGTGGAGTTGCGTTGCAGGGCCTTTGATCATTCCACCTGCGGACACCACCAATGGCAGGGGACGGCCGGAAGTCATCGTGCGGAACTCCCATCCTGATTGGGCGTCAAGGTTGACCCGGGACCGGTCTGGCCGGATCTCAGTTTTGGATGGAGCGTCTGACTTTTGTCTTGCGGTACTTGTTGGGATTGTCTGACTTGCCCGTGATTTCATAGAGGAATCGGCTGGGCGTGGTAGGGCGTGCCTCGCCCCACTTGCGTCGGGTCAGCGCCAACGACATGGTGAGATTTTCTTGGGCTCGTGTGATTCCGACGTAACAAAGTCTGCGTTCCTCGGCGATGTCATCTTCTTCACCCGATTTGACACTGCGACTGTGGGGCAGAATCCCGTCTTCCATTCCAACCATGTACACAACGGGAAATTCCAGTCCCTTGGCTGCATGAAGTGTCAGCAGCCAGACGGCGTTCTGGGCTGCGAGTTTATCTTTTTCGTTCCCCAATTCGCGTCCAGTGAGAGCGATTTCCGAGAGGAAACCAGTCAGGTCGGGTTCTTTTGTGCTCTCGTTTTCCTCGTAAGCATTGACTGCATTGGTGAGTTCTTCGAGTGATGCCTGTCGGGCTTGGCGTTCTTCTGGCTTGTCGTAAAGACGCGTGATTTCTTCGAAATAAGATGTCCGTTCCAGCAACGTACGCATGGCATCCGTCAGTGATTCGTTCGCTGCTCGTTGCCGTACATCTGTTGCCATCGAAGCCAGTTCACTGATGCCACGCTGGGCGGCCGGCGTCAAATCACTGGTGGCCGCGCGGTCCCTCATCACATCCCAGAGGGGTACCCCTCGTTCGACAGCTCGTTGCACCAGAAGCTTGACTGTTTTGTTGCCCAGTCCGCGGGCCGGTGTGTTGATCACCCGCAATAAGGCGACTTCGTCGTTTGGCTGTTCGATCCATTTCACGTAGGCAAGAATGTCCTTGACTTCTCGGCGATCAAAAAACGACTGGCTTCCCAGCATGACGTAGGGGATGTTCGCTTTGCGAAGTTCGGTTTCAAACAGTCGCGGCTGTTCATTGGTTCGGAACAGAATGGCGATATCGCGCGGTTGAATGTGGTCCTGATGGATGCATTTAAAGATTTCCCTGACCACCGACTCCGATTCGGCAAGTTCGTCTTTGTGCTGTTCAATGCGTGGCCGCGACCCTTTGGGGCGACTGGCGATCAGAATCTTGTCGTGGCGTTCCGTGTTGAATGCGATCAGGCGATTCGCCATGGCCAGAATTTCGCCGGTGCTGCGGTAGTTGTTTTCAAGGCAAACCACTTTGGCGTCAGGCCAATCGTCCTTGAAACTCAAGATGTGAGTCACGTCGGCGCCACGCCACGCATAGATGGATTGGTCATCATCGCCAACGACACACAGGTTCCGGTGACGCAGAGTCAGGTGACGAGTAATCCGGTATTGGCTGCCGTTGGTGTCCTGATACTCGTCGACAAGCACGTGGTCATACTTGGCAGCCTCCTCGTCACGGATGGCTGGATGCTCGTCAAACAGGGTCTCGGTGTGTAGCAACAGATCATCAAAGTCCATTGCACCGCGGACCTGCAACGCATCCTGATAACGCCGGTAACCTGCCGCAGCAAAATGTTCGCGATCAGTCGAAGCGAGATAGACAGCCTTATCCGGTTTGATGGATTCGTTTTTCCATCCGCCGATGATGGATAGCATGTCACCAGGGCGTAAGGCTGTCCCCGGCAAACGCAGTTCGCGCAGGATTTCCCTTGCCAATGATTCCTGATCACCACGATCGTATATCGAAAATTTGCCAGGGAATCCGAGGGCCTTGGCGTGTCGCCGCAGAATTTGCACACACTGCGAGTGAAACGTACTGATGACGGGTTGGCGCGACTTGGACTTTTTCTTTACGACCCGCCGTGGACCACCGGGCCCGCGTTTGCTCCGCTGATTCGAGGCAATCAATTCACTGACCCGGCCCTGCATTTCGCCGGCAGCTTTGTTGGTGAACGTGACCGCCAGAATCCGGTCAGGCGCGATGCCATTGCGGATCAGGTTGGCGATGCGAAACGTCACGACTCGCGTTTTTCCAGTCCCTGCGCCGGCCAATACCAACATCGGACCACGCAAGGTGGCTACCGCTTCGGCTTGTGGCCCATTCAATCCATGATTTGCTGAGTTCAATCCGTTCTGTTTCGGTTAGCGGGGTGCGGCGATCATCTAATTTCGGAAGTGCTATCGGATATTGTCCCGGTCAATTACCGGGTTGGCTGTGCCAGTCGTTAGCAGTACAAGCACGCCTTGTTGTTGACGGTTGGTGTTGGCCACCACTCGGTCGTAAGGAATGCCGTAGCAGGCGTAGTTTCCACTGGCAGTATCCATCACGTAAACCACGGTCGATGCCGCAGGCCGATTACTTGCGCGAGGGAATTGGGCTCGCCCTGTCAGCATCATGTATTTCCCACCCTTGGCTCCCGCTCCCACGGCATCGTTGACGTTGGTGACGAAACGGGCCATGAATTTGCCGCCAAGTCTTGGGTAGATCACGTTGCATTGAAGCAGGCCAGAGTTGTGGTCGAGGACAAAAAAGCCATCAGCCTCTTCGCTGACCGCTCCGGTTGCGATCGAATACCGTTCGTCAGAGACCGCCGCAGCGGCGTTGAGTAAGGGCAGGCCCGTCAGTTGCTCGTTGGTGGGGGAATGGCTGCGGCCAGCAAAGTAGCCTGCTGCCCCGAGGGAGATCAGTGTCACGAACGCCAGAAATGGTGTGGCCAGTCGCTGCCAGTCGCAGCATCGGCTATTCATTTTGTTTTCGTGAACCGGTAGGGTTTGAGGGTCAATTGGATGAGACATCGTTGGCAACTCCATGCAAGGACGTGGGGGAATCAGGGCAAACTCGAGTCGTTTTGACCGTTTAGGGGACTGAAACGGTAGCCGATCCTGGCCTCCTTGGACCTTGTTCACCTACTGGGAATTGTACGCGCTCCGATTGATCTTTACGATTGCCTTCTCAAAAAGACACCGCACATCTTTTCCGGTCCTTCCTCAATCTTCCCTTTTTCCACCTCGAGGTCAAGAAAACAACATGGGTATCAACGCACCACTGAATCGAAAGCTCCGCATGGCTCTGGTTGGCGGAGGAACTGGCTCGTTTATCGGACGTGTACACTCCGTCGGGGCCTGTCTGGACAATCGGGCGGTGGTCACGGCCGGAGCCCTGTCCAGTAACCCTGAACGAGCCAAGGCGTCCGCTCCCGATTATGGGATTGAGGACGAAAGAGCCTATGGCAGTTACGAGGCCATGCTTGACGCAGAGGGTAATTTGCCAGAGGACGAGAGAATTGACTTCGTCAGCGTGGCGACCCCGAATCATACGCATTTCGAGGTGGCGCGTGCGGCTGTTGAGGCGGGTTTTAACGTCGTCTGTGATAAACCGATGACCTTTGATCTAGCTCAGGCCGAGGCTTTGCTCGAAACGGTCTCAGGAAGTGATGTGGTGTTTGCCGTCACTCACAATTACACAGGGTACCCTCTGGTGCGTCAGGCTAGACAGATGATTCTGGGAGGTGAATTGGGTGAAATTAATGCGATCCGTTCGCAGTACATCCAAGGTTGGTTGAGGACTTCGCTGGAGTCAGACGACCATAAACAGGCGGCTTGGCGTACCGACCCGACCAAGAGTGGTGCGGCGGGGGCTTTCGGTGATATCGCTACACACGCCTACAACCTCGGCAGATTCATGACCGGGGAACTGCCAGAATCGGTCAGCTGTAGCTTGAAAACATTCGTGGATGGCCGCCGTCTGGATGATTATGGGACTGCCGTGATTCGCTATGCCAACGGTGGCTTGGGAACCGTCACCGCATCGCAAATCAGCCATGGACGCGAAAACGATCTTGAGATCGAAATTGACGGGACCAAAGGTTCATTGCGATGGCGGCAGGAAAATCCCAATGAGTTGATTTTCAGGCAAAACGGAAAACCCCATCAAATCTACACACGTGATCCCAATGCACCGTTTACCAATGAAATGGGAGCTGGTGCCTGCCGTTTGCCAGCGGGGCATCCAGAGGCGTTTTTCGAAGCGTTTGCGAATGTCTATGCCGCAGCCTTTGATGACATGACCAAGCGAGCCGCCGGGGAAGATTTTGAGCGTCGTGATACGATTTACCCGAATATCTACGATGGCGTGGAAGGCATGTACTTCATTCAGCAGTGTGTCGCCAGCAGTCAGCAGGATGCCGCCTGGTTGCCTTTGAAGCACGAAGTGGCACGCCGATAAATCGCACCAGCATGACACGCACACTTGGCAACCCCGCACTTGGCAACGCCTCGCCACGACACTGGGGTGCAGGCCGGTAACGTGCCGGTTCGTTGGCTGGATCCAAAGTTGGCTGGCTGCCGAACTTCCCGCTCCAGAATGGATGGCACCGCTCATTGGGCGTTGCTGACCGGCCCGTCTGCGGTAACGTGTGCCTGTCAGTTCTGCGAACTCGTTCCGCGGGGACTCAGGTTTCTTTTGGCTGCCGGTTGCGGTCTTTGCCGGGCAGCGGACATGCTGCCGCTTCTAACTGCTGAAGGTCGGGGTGCGGTTTCTGATGGATGTGATGAACGTCCCGATTGCTTGGATTCACTCGCCACCAGCGGCCGGGGACAGAGTTCTTTTGGTGGGAAAACAGTTGGTTTTGTCCCATTAAGAAGCCTCATTCCTTTGGGGAAGCGTTTATGATTGGACCGTGGTCGGGTGTCTGATCAGCGCTCCAGCTTTCCCGAGTGTGCTCACGAACCTATGGTAAACGCAGAGACTAAAAACGGTTTGGGGCATGCCGGCCCGCTTCTTCCAGACGCGATTCTGGCTTTAGTCCGCGAAATCTCGTGGACGGCGAGCACGGATGGGACACTTCAGTGGATTCATTCTGCGGCCAAAAATTTGTACGGCCACTCTGCCGAAGATTTGCTTGCCAGTCCTGAGCTGTGGGCTGACGCAATCCATCCCGAAGACCGAGCTTGGGTACGGCAGCAGTTTCTTGATCTGGTTGAGGGTGGGGATGCGTCGGACAGGGAATGTCTCGACCGAGAGTATCGGGTGGTTGATGCTCAGCAAGAGATTCACTTGGTCCGCGAACAAGTCTACTGCGATCGCTCAAAGGGTGATGCCGTAGTGGTGGTTGGGCTGATTTGCATGCAGGAGAATCGTGGCAATTTTGAGTCGGCGCTCCGGGATGCCGAAGCGGTCTATCATTCGCTGGTCGAAAGTTTGCCGTTGAGTGTTCTACGCAAGGACGCTCGGGGGCGAATCCAGTACGCCAACGCACAAGCTTGCGAACAAATTGGCGTTTCTATCTCGGAGCTCATTGGGAAAACAGATTTCGATCTCTTTCCTGCAGACCTTGCAAAGAAATACATGGCCGATGATCGGCGCGTGATTCAGTCGGGGCAATTGCACCACAATGTTGAACGGCATCAGGTTGGCAACGGGAAAACGATTCACGTCGAAGTCTGGAAGGCACCTGTCTACAGTGCCTTGGGTGATGTGGTTGGTATTCAAGCCATGTTCTGGGATGTCAGTGATCAGAAAGATGCCGAACATCAGATTGAGTTCGAGAAATTTTTGTTGGCAACGTTGCTTGAGACGGTACCTGATTCGGTTTATTTCAAGGATTCTGACAGTCGCTTCATTCGATTAAGTAAAAGTTGTGCTGCCAAATTTGGGCTGACTGATCCGCGTGATGCACTGGGGAAGTCTGACGCGGATTTTTTCTCGCTGGAACATTCCCGCAAAACTCTCGCGGATGAACGCGGGATCATGACGACCAATCAGGCGATTCTGGCTGACATTGAGCATGAAACATTCGGCGATGGCAGCGAGAAATGGTGCAGCACGACCAAAGTGCCCTTGAAGGATAAAAAAGGCAAGGTGATTGGCACCTTCGGCATTTCCAGAGATGTGACCCACCAAAAACAGGCCGAGCAAGAGTTGGGGCGTGAGCGGGATTTGCTCAAGACGATCATTGATAATGTTCCCGATCTGATCTACGTCAAGGATCGCTCTGGCCGATTTGTGACCGCCAATGAAGCCCTGTTGAGATTGTTGCAACTGGATCGAGCTGACCAGATTGTCGGAAAGAACGACTACGATTTCTCGCCTCCCGAAATGGCCTGTAACTATGTCGCGGATGACCAGATCGTCATGCGGACGGGCGAGCCACTGCTGGATCGCGAAGAGTCGCATCATCATGCTGAGGCCGGTGATGTAATCTGGTTGCTGACGACCAAGGTGCCGCTGATGGATGACAGTGGCGTGGTGAGCGGTGTGGTGGGAATTGGGCACGACATCACTGCTCGCAAAAAGGCGGAACGCGAGCTGCTCACCGCAAAGGAAATCGCTGATAGAGCAAACCGGGCCAAAAGTGATTTCCTCGCCAACATGAGCCATGAAATCCGAACGCCGATGAACGCCATCATTGGCATGACCGAGCTTGTGCTTGACACCAAGTTGGACGAATACCAGCGAAAATACCTCTCGATGGTCCAAGAATCGGGCGAGGCTCTGCTGGTGGTGATCAATGACGTGCTGGACTTCTCGAAAATTGAAGCTGGCAAACTCGAACTTGAAGAACGGATCTTCGACATTCGCGAGAGTCTGGGTGACGCGATTAGATCCTTTGCGGTCAAAGCGCACTTCAAGAAACTGGAACTGGCTTTTCGTGTCGATCCTCACGTGCCTCGTTTCGTTGTCGGTGACATAGGGCGGTTGCGTCAGGTCCTGAATAACCTGATCGGAAATGCCATTAAGTTTACGGATGATGGCGAAGTGCTGGTGCTGGTATCTGACTTGCCAGCTCCACAAGGAGAAGTGTGTTTGTTAATCTCGGTCAGAGACACCGGGATCGGTATTCCCCCGGATAAACGCCAAGCGATTTTTAACGAATTTGAGCAGGCTGATACGTCCACGACACGACGCTATGGGGGGACCGGACTCGGGCTGTCAATCTCTTCGCGTCTGGTCAGGTTGATGGGCGGCGAAATTGAGTTGTCCAGTGAGATGGATGCGGGTAGCAACTTCCATTTCCAGGTGTCCATGAAACGGGCACCCGATGGAATCGAACAGCAGCATGAAAGGGGGGTTGTTGTCGTTGGTGGAACGCGAGTTCTGGTGGTCGATGACAATGAAACCAATCTGATGATTCTTGATGAAATGTTGTCAAACTGGGGCATGATTCCATGTCTTGCCAATTCGGCAGAAATGGCCTTGAAGGAACTGCAAAGAGCAGACGCAGGCGAAGAACCTTTTGCGTTGGTGGTTACCGACGTGAATATGCCTGAAATGAATGGATATGAATTCATTGCAGAGATGCGTTGTCAGGCGGAGTTTTCAGAAACTCAAGTGGTGGCCCTTACCAGTGGTGGACGAGATGGCGACGGCGAACTACGGGAACAATTGCGGATTTCGGAACGGCTGATGAAGCCGATTAAACAGTCGGAATTGTTCGATTCGATTGTTCGCTGCCTTGGGGTAACGGTCCCGGAAGATGCCGATGAGGGTTCCAATTTGGAATTGGGTCCGGATCTTGGTCAACTGAAAATCTTGCTGGCTGAGGACAACGTCATCAATCAACGTCTGGCGATCGGCGTGCTTGAGAAATACGGCCATGAGGTCACAACGGTCCAAGATGGCAGGGAGGCTCTGGAAATCACTCAACAGGTTGACTTCGATGTTGTCTTGATGGACATCCAAATGCCGATCATGGATGGCATCGATGCGACGCGAGCGATTCGTAAACGTGAACTTGAAACGGGCCAACATCTACCGATCATCGCGATGACAGCGCACGCCATGAAGGGTGATTCTGAAAAATGCCTGGCGTCAGGGATGGACGATTACTTGGCCAAACCGATGCGGTTCGGAACCCTGCTTGAAAAACTTGCCAATGTCCTCAAGATGGGCTCCGGGCAATCGGTGGCGATGGCATCAGCAGGTCAGTCACCGAGCCCCGTAGAGAGCCCCGTAGAGAGCCTCACTGAGAGCCCCGTAGAGAGCCTCACTGAGAGCCTCGGAAACGCGGATGATAGCCCGCCAGAAGCGACCGAGACAATCCAAACTGGAACTGAGTCCACTGAATCGACTTCGCCGGATGAGGGCCAATCTAGCGATCCTTCGATCGCATGGCCGCAGGCGCGGCAAGCAGTGGGTGGCGACGAAACCCTGTTGAGAGATCTGCTCCGCGCTTATCTGGGCGAAACGAACAGTTTGCTGAATGGTGTGCGTCGCGCCGTACAGAAGCAGGATCAGAATGAAATTCTTCGCGCGGTCCACACCTACAAAGGGGCCTCACTTTCAGTGGGAGCGATCCAAGTCTACGAATTGGCTCGGGAAATCGAAACTGCCTTGGTAGCCGGAGATCTGGGTGGCGTTGAACAAATTTACGATCGGCTTCGAAGTGCATCGGATCAGGTAGTGGCCGAAGCGGAAGCCTATTTGGCAACGGACGACTGACCAGAGGTACACACGTTGGGTGGTCAGTTGGCAGATGATGCTGGACATTGATTCAGCCTGCTGACATGCCACCGATCGGGGATCCGCAGGCTTGGCAGCTGCCTCACAAAAACCTCGGGTTCCCAAAGTAAGGCGGCAGTCTCTGCCTCTTCTGTTATCATTGGTGCCTCTGACCCATGAGGGTCATTTGCCTTTGTTTCCATTCCCGCCTGCTTTCTGGAGATATGAATGCCACGTTTGCTTTGTACCTTGACCATGGCATTATTGTTGCCATCGATCCTGTTCGCACAGAATGAAAAGAAACCCCGTTTTAAGCCGATTCCAGATCAGGCTCGCGAAGCGATCACCAAAGCAGTACCAGACACGGCCACCGCAAAGCCAAAGAAGGATCGTCGAGTTCTGGTGTTCTCTCGCTGTGGAGGCTTTGTCCATCAGTCGATTCCGTTCGGCAACTTTGCCGTGCAAACCCTCGGTGACAAGACAGATGCGTTTAGTGTCGATCTTGCTGACACCTACGATGTTTTCACGCCCGAAAATCTGGCCAAGTACGACTGCATTCTGTTGAACAATACGACGCACATGCAGTTTCCTGATCCAGCGCAGTTAAACGCGTTTCTTGATTTTATTTCCAAGGGCAAGGGTTTGGCTGGATTTCATGCTGCCAGTGACAACTTTGGACGCCATCCTGAAGCCTTGGCGATGGTGGGCGGAATCTTTAACGGGCATCCTTGGGGCGGCGGTGGTACATGGGCTTTCAAACTGGACGATCCCGGGCATGCGTTGAATCAGGCATTCGGCGGAAAAGGATTTTGGCATCAGGACGAGATTTACCAGTACAAACCAGAGTCTTACGTCGGTCCAGAGAAGCTTCGTGTATTGGTAAGCCTCGATATGTCAAAGAATGAGGTCTCGGATCGTATCAAGGATGGGCCGCGTGAAGTTCCCGTGTCATGGGTGCGGAAAGCAGGCGACGGGCGAGTGTTTTACACCAACTTTGGGCATCGTGCGGAAACCTTTCAAAATCCAGTGATACTCAAGCACATGCTGGATGGTATTCAGTATGCCATCGGAGATCTTGAGATCGATGATGCTCCAACCGCCAAGGCACCCACGACACCGGTACTTGCTCCTGAAAAGAAGTAGTGTAACGCTCCGTTGTGTTTTTGACGTAAGGTCGCTCATCGAGATCCGTCGGTATCGATGAGCGATCAATCCGAAAGCCTGTTCGTCTTGGATCGCCTCTCCAGCGCGTGCCCGTCTAATGTGGGCAGTCATTGGAACATGGCTTGAATACTTCCTGGCCATCGTTTGAGTACGGTTGACCAGCGAAGAGTGCAGCATCCGAAGATTCACCAGACAGGAGTCATGGCATCATGCAGGTTCTTAAAAGGCAGGTGGGGTTCAGCCCGGCCACAAGTGCTTGTGTGTGGGGCACTTTTTTGATCCTGTGTTCCTGTTTGCCGGTCAGCGGTTCCGAGGCAATTTTTGACGTTGTGATCCAGCGTGGCTGGATTGTTGATGGTGCCGGGACGCCCAGGTACGTCGCTGATGTCGCAGTCGACGATGGCAGCATTGTTCGCATTGGGACGATCCCGGCGCAGCAGGGGCGATTTGTGATCGACGCCGAAGGCCTGATTGTTGCCCCCGGGTTCATCGACATGATGGGACAGACGGCAACACCGATGATCGAGGATCCCGGCTCGGCCATCAATTTGCTCACTCAGGGAATCACCACCATCAATGCGGGCGAAGGTGGATCTGCTGCTCCCCTTGCTGCAGCAGTTGCCAGTCGCCGAGGTTACTCGACCATGAACGAGTACTTCACACTGTTGGAAATGAAGGGGTTGCCGGTCAATGTGGTTCAGACTGTCGGGCATACACAAATTCGGCGTCTTGTTTTGGGAGACGTAGAGCGTCGACCTGACGAAGCTGAGCTCGAGCAGATGCAGCAGTTGGTGCGTGAGGCGATGCAGGCGGGAGCGATTGGTGTTTCCACCGCCCTGATCTATCCGCCAGCTGTCTATGCCCAGACCAGAGAAATCAGTGCGCTGGCATCGGTGGCAGGCGAATACGGGGGCGGGTATTACACGCACATGCGCAACGAGGGCGACAGGTTACTGGAAGCCGTTGAGGAAGCTTTGCAAATCGGTCGCGAGGCAAAGTCGCCGGTGCATATTTTTCACTTGAAGGCAGCAGGTAAAGCGAACTGGGACAAGATGCGTCAGGCGATCGAGCGAATCCAGGCAGCGCGGGACAGCGGACAGCAAGTCACTGCGGACATTTATCCCTATGTCAATAATGGGCTTGGCATCTCAGCGATGATTCACCCCCGGCATTTCGCAGCAGGGCACAACCAATTGCTCGAAAAACTTCGCGATCCCGTTTTGCGTGCCCAGATTCGACAAGAGATGGAATCAACCATGGGGTGGGAAAACTGGTACCGACATGCGGGACACGACTGGAAACGGGTCGTGATTGGCAGAAGTAATCATCCGAAATACAGAAAATATGACGGCCAATCGCTCGCTGCGATCGCGAAATCTTGTGGCGAAGATCCCTGGGACACGTTCTTTGAATTGGTCATCAGTGGTGCGTTTGCTCTCCCGGAAACGATGACCGAAGCGAACAAGATTCTCGCGATACAGCAGGAATTTGTATCTTTTTGCACCGATGTTGGGCCGGCTGGCGGTGGTCGTACGACGTCACATCCCCGGGCTTATGGATCCTTTCCCCGTTTGCTTTCACGCTATGTCAGGGATCTCGGCGTGATCTCACTGGAGCGTGCGATCTCGCAGACCAGTGCAGTTGCCGCCAGGCATGTGCTTGCCCTTGATCGGGGGCACATCACCGTGGGGGCTGCTGCTGATTTGATCGTCTTTGACTATAAACAGCTTGCTGATAAAGCTGATTTTCAACATCCAGATGCACTGTCGCAGGGGATGCATTATGTACTGGTCAACGGTCAACTTGTCCTCAAAAACGGCAAGCTGACTGGCAAACGTCCTGGCAGAGTTCTGCGCGGCCCTGGTTATTCCCCTCAGCGGGCATCGCACAACGTTTCCTCATCGGATGAGACAGCAGGATTTTTAAATTACGATCACACGATGTCAGCCTTCATGGAACAGCATCGATTTCCGGGGGCGTCCCTTGCTGTGACCAACCGTGGCAAACTGGTGTTTGCAAAAGGTTACGGATATGCCGATGTGGCGACTGGTGAAAAAGTGGGGACAGACAGTTTGTTCCGCATTGCCAGTATCTCCAAGCCAATCACGGCAGTTGCGATTCTGCAGTTACGTGAGCGGGGGAAACTGCAACTCGATGACAAGGTCTTTTCACTTTTGGGAATCAATGCGGTTAGCGAAGGAAAAGACGGATCCGATCCGCGACTGAGTCAAATCACGGTGCAGCACCTGTTGCAGCATCGTGGTGGATGGGACCGCAATCTGTCTTTTGACGCCATGTTCAAGTCCGTCAGCTTTGCCGAGCAGAAGGGCGTCTCACCACCAGCAAGTCATGATGTGGTGATCCAGGCAATGCTGAATCAACCGCTCGACTTTTCGCCCGGTGAGCGTTACGCATACTCAAATTTTGGATACTGTCTGCTCGGGCGAGTGATCGAGCACTTGAGCGGTATGTCGTATGAGGCATTTGTAAAACAGAATGTACTGGATCCGATCGGAGCGACAGGAATGCGGTTGGGTGCAACGCGTTTGGACGGTCGTTTGAAAAAGGAAGTTCGGTACTACCACCCAGGCACAGGCACGTCGGTTTTCAAGAGTGACTTGAAGCAGGAGGTGCCGCATCCTTACGGTTCCTGGTATCTGGAAGCGATGGATTCACACGGTGGTTGGTTGGCATCGGCATCCGATTTGGCTAAATTCGCCGCTGCATTCGATGACCCTGCGAATTGTCCCATTCTGAGCCAAGACAGCATTGTTCTGATGCACCAGCGCCCATCGGGTGCGGCGGGATATCAGCAGGATGGCAAAGAAAAACCAGTTTATTATTCACTCGGTTGGAGCAATCGTGTGATTGGGACGGATGCTGTGAACCATTGGCACACGGGGTCCTTGCCGGGAACGTCTGCCATTCTGATCCGTCGGCATGATGGCAAGAACTTTGTTGCCTTGTTGAACGCGAGAGTTAGCCCCTCATCGCAGCATTTGGGAAGGGAAATTGACAGTTTGCTGCACCGAATGGCAAATGAGGTCGAGTCATGGCCCAAGTAGGATTTCCATTCTTGCGGTAACCCACTAGCGTTGCGACTTCGGATTCACGTTCAGGGCTAGTGTGTTTTGAAAAGGCTTCAGAAAACGTCTTGGCTGCCACTTGACGGATCGACCTTGCCAATCATCGTGGGGCACATGTCGATTCCAAGCTTCGTAGGTGTGATCTCTTTGGATCCACCCCATCGAGATCAGGTGCATCAGCGGCGGTTAAACTGCCGGTGCGTCCAGTTAATCACTCACCCGCGGACAGGCGAATGCAAAGTCCCGGACACGAGCAGATGAATGTTTTATAGATGAGCGAACCCCATTCCAAAAATCTTCGCGGTCTCGCAATCATCAGATCACGCTCCGCGCGAAGCCTTTGGGTTGCCACCGTTGTACTGGTGCTGGTGGTGACAGGTTTGCTGATGCCGTTGCCGCTTCGGGGACCAGAGGCAAGTCCACTTGCTGACCTCGCGCATGCACCAATTTTTGCAGTGCTTTCATTTATTGCGCTGATTCTGCTTTCCGATGTGGCACCTCAGCAGTCTTTGTCTGGTTTTGTTTCGGTCTTTTCACGCAGCTGGTTCCGCGTGTTGTGTGTTGCGATCGCGCTGACCTTGTTTGGGATTGGGATGGAATGCATCCAGCGTTTTTTTGGTCGACGCGGATCGTGGGGTGACGTTTTTCTGAATACCGTGGGATTGTCGGCTGGTATTTTCTTTTTTTGGACGCTGCAAAATCACCGTGACAATGCGGGGAAACTGGTGCCATCGCTGTTGCTGGTATTCGCCATTGGTCTGTTGTTATTTGCCTCTTGGCGACCTGCTCTCGAACTTTGGCTGATCTACAGGAATTCCGGCATTCCGCAGTAATCGGTGGCTGGTTTGCGTTGACGTGCTCGGTGCGATATCGCCCGGAATGGATCCGGCCCGATCGGCCAACCAACAGGACGCGGTCAGCGAGTGAATTAGCCAGAACCCCAACGGCATCATCGTTACCCGTTCGCTGCAAGGGGGCGGGTGGTTGACACGTGCAAGCCGGCAATTGTCATCCGAAATCTTGACACGGTCCGGCAACATCCGAGATTTGAATTTGAGCGAACTTGCATTTTTACGGGGTTCAGTAATCAAGGCGAATTCGGGGGCAACGACGTCGGTTTCTGCAGATTCGGAACTCGCATTGATGCAGGATAGGGTTTTCCGTGTCATACTGCTGACTACCTTTCATTCGCCCTCCTTGCACCTGAGCCTGCCCCTATGAAAAGATTGACCCGCCGCCAATTCTCTGCTGCCGCTGCAGCCACCGTTGCCGCAGCCTCGGTTCGCACGACAACGGCTCAAAGCCCAAATGAACAACTCGGTGTCTGCGTTGCCGGCGTGAATAGCCGGGGCGGCGAGCACATTCGCGGATTCAACAAAGATCCCCGAACCGTGATTCGTGCGATCGTCGATATCGATGAGGAAGTGGGACGAAAACGTGCCGAGCAGGTAAAGCAAATGCAGGGCAAGGCTCCAGAAGTTTTCAAAGATGTGCGACAAGCGCTGGACATGGATGGTGTCGACATTCTGACCTGTGCAACCCCCAATCACTGGCATGCGTTGATGGGTGTTTGGGCCATGCAGGCTGGCAAAGACGTTTACATTGAGAAACCAATCAGCCACAACATTCATGAGGGTCGGGCATTGGTTGCCGCCGCGAAACGTTATGGACGGATGTTCCAGACTGGGACACAGTCACGCAGCAGCACGGCGTGCCAGGACGCGGTCAAGTTCATTGCAGATGGGGGAATTGGCGATGTCAACTTTGCGCGAGGCTTATGTTACAAGCGTCGTAAATCGATTGGCGCCGTTGGTGATTACACGATCCCCGAGAATGTTGATTTCAATCTTTGGAGCGGACCCGCTTCTTACACAGATCCAAAATTGACCCGGCAGAGGTTCCACTACGACTGGCATTGGCAGCGTCACTATGGCAATGGCGATCTTGGAAACCAGGGGCCTCACCAGACAGACATCGCTCGCTGGGGGCTTGGGCTCAATCGGCATCCCGAGTCAATCATCAGTTACGGTGGTCGATTGGGTTATCCGGCAGAACGCAAGGATGAGAATTATGTCGATGCAGGAAACACGGCCAACACAGAAGTCAGTATTTATGATTACGGAGACAAGTGCATTGTTTTCGAAACACGCGGTCTGGATGTTTCGCAGTCCGCTGGGAAAGATGTCGAGGCCATGTTTGGCAAGGGCAAGGGAAACAAGATTGGTGTGATCTTCTACGGAACCGATGGCTACGTGGCTCAGACCCGCTACGATCTTTGTAAGGTCTTTGACAAGGACATGAAGGAGATCAAAGAATTCAAAGTCAGCAACGTGGGCGATGCCCACTTTGCGAACTTCATCGATGCCTGTGTCTCACGTGACTACGGTTCATTGAACGCAGACGCGATGACGGGGCATCTTTCCGCGGGGGTCAGCCATCTCGGAAATATCTCGTATTATCTGGGTGAAAAGAACAAGGCCTCAGTGAATGAGGTCAAGCAGGCCGTGGCAAAAGTCAAGAGTCTTGATGACAACGCTGCCACCCTGCAGCGGACGGTTGGCCATCTCGAAATGAGCGGTGTCAATTTGGAGAAAACACCGTTGGCACTTGGTCCCTTGCTCGAATTTGATCATGAAACCGAGCGTATTACCAACAATGAAGAAGCCAATGCGATGTTGACTCGCGACTATCGCAGCGGATTTGAGGTTCCGGTTGCAGAGAAAGTCTAAGTCGATCGAATCATAAAAAAGACGGGGGTCGGCAGTCGCCGGCACCCGTCTTTTTTTGTGGATTCGCATCCCTGTTTATGGATGATGCCCTTTGCTTTGGACGCCACCTCTTGATCGATCGAATCAGGCCTTCGGGTCAAAGTCGCGGGACTTGCGAGTCATCAATGCATTTGCCTGATCGTCGTCGACAAACTGTTCTGACTTGGGATCCCACTTCAGTTCTCGACCAAGCATCAAGGCGATATTGCAAAGATGACAAGATGTCATGGTGCGGTGATGTGACCAAACGTCGGAAATCGGTTTGCCGCGATCTCCAATGCACTCAAAGAAATTCTGCATGTGGTTGCCAGGTTTCTTGCCCTTGCAGAGTTTGATGATCAATTCATCGAGTTCGGCCCGGTCGGCATCGGTCAGTTCTTTGTAAGGCTTGCCCTCGATCTTGCCACGATTGACAAAGATGCGGCCCTTTTCACCCTCGAACAGAATTCCGTTTCCAAAGTCGACATTGTCGCCTTCTCGTTTGTAATGATTGTTCACACTCATCACAGAACCGTTACCGAACGTCAGGTCGATGTTGAACGATGTAGCGGTGTTGAATGCATTGGGCAGGGATGCTTCCCCGTTCAGAAATTTCTGCCAATTGAAATCGCTTGGTACGACATTGGTGAACTTGCCAGTACCTGAGACTTTGACGGGTCCGTCTTCGCCCGGTGCCAAGGCCCATTGTGCGATGTCGATGTGGTGGGCACCCCAGTCGGTCATCTTGCCTCCCGAGTACTCAAAGTACCAGCGGAACATGCGGCGACGTTCGTTTGAGTACTGAACCATCGGGGCTGGTCCAACCCACATGTTCCAGTCAATGTTGTCGGGTGCCTCGGTGTTTTCGAATGGACCGCCAGTAGGGGCACCACCAATCGCAACGTAGGCATTTACGTTCTTGCCCAGACGACCGCTTTGGACCATCGCGATCGCCGTCAGGAACTTGTCCTTGGTGCTTCGTTGTTGGGTGCCGACCTGAAATACACGACCGGTCTGTTCAACGACTTTGCGAATCTGTTTGCCTTGGTCGATGGTCAGCGTCAGTGGCTTCTCGCAATAAACATCGGCACCACTTTGCAGAGCGGCAATCGCAATTGGCACATGCCAGTGATCTGGTGTTCCGATCGTGACGACGTCCGGCTTTTCCTTTTCCAACATTACCCGGTAATCGCGGTACGTGTTTAGCTTGCCGCCAAATGCCTTGTTGAATTCCTCTGCATGGACGTCGTCCACGTCGCAGACAGCCACCATGTTTGCATGTCTGGATGCGTCACGAGCGATCGTTCCACCACGGCTGTAGCGGCCTCGGCTTCCGCCGACGCCTACCGATGCCAAGCGAAGCTTCTTTGAGTCGTCTTGGGCGACAGCATTCGTTGAGCCCGCCAGAGTTGAGCCGGCCAGAGCTGAGCCGGCCGCGGTGGCTTTGAGAAATCCACGACGTGAGGATTGCATTAGATGAAACTCCTGCACGAGAAAGGGGGGGGGATGTCGATATGATAGACGAAAAAAGTCGATCGCGAGTTCCAGGCTGCGACGTCGAGACGAATCGTTACCAAGTCAGAGGCTCGGAATCAGAGAATGCACAGTTGTCGACTAACGCTCTGGCAGCGCTCGGTTTCTTGGTCCTGAGTGCTTCTTCGAGGGGATGTCTCTATCAGTGGGTGTGATTTGATCTCAGCCTGAACGACCTGTTTTCCGCGTTTTCAACAGCCTCTTTGCTCGTCAGCGGCTTTGCCTGGCTGTGTGGTTCAGGGGGTCAGCGGCAGTGGGCTGTCCCTCAATCGCTGCCAATGAGTTTCCAGTTGTTCTCGATCCGGACATTGTCCTGAACGGTCAATCAGGATCCAAGGTTTCGCCTTGCGGATCACTCCCTTCTCTAGGAATTCACCAAATAGCCTTAGCCGCATCGATGAGGGGGTCGACAAATTGGTCGTGAAAGGGCTGTCGTGTGGTCCCAGCAGAACCGCGATGAAGCCGTTGGGTCCTCGAGCGATCGAGACGGGTGGACAGCCGTGGTCGTCCGAACTGCCCTTGGATTGGCTGCCATGAGTCGCAAACGAATCGATCGAATCGGTCGCGACTTCCACGTCGAGCTTTGGATTTGTGTCCAGAAGATCTGTTTGGATGGAAATGGTTGTCTGCAGCAGGAGCGTGTTGGCGGTGCTTTCGAGGGGTTCAAAAGCAATCCGTAAAGCGTGCCCACCGTCGCGCTGCGGATAGTTGACGTTCCATGATTTGCCACGGATGAATTGTTCACCGGCATCGGGATGGTTGGTCTGGTCGACCGGTCGAAGGCGAACCAGGGACGATTCAGACATGTCGTCAGTGGTTGCCATCTGGATGGCGTGACCACCTCGGGCATCAAACCCCCAAGTTGCCTGAGAATCGGTCCAAGTTGCCAATCCAAGCTGGTTGGTGGTCCACATGGTAATTCCTGGGTGACGCAAGAGTTCTTGGCTCTTGAGCCGTGGATATTCCACAGCTCGAACAGGTCCATTCGAACAACAATCATCGTCTCAGTAACCGCGGTTCCCGCGATTGCTGAACAAACGACCGTCGGGCTCAGCCGTCGCTGTATTCAGCCGAGAAAAACTCTTTGCTCTTTTCGACGTCCGGGTTGATGGTTCGGCTGCCTTCCTTCCAGTTTGCTGGGCAAACTTCGCCGTGCTGCTCAAAGTGTTGCAGGGCTTTGACCATCCGCATCGCTTCGTCAACGCTTCTTCCCAGTGGCAGGTCGTTGACAACCTGGTGGCGAACAGTACCCTTTTTGTCGATCAAAAACAGACCACGAAGGGCAATCCCTCCGTCAAGCAGAACGTCATAATCGCGTGAGATCTGTTTGCTCAGGTCTGCGATCAGAGGATAGTCGGTCTTGCCAATCCCACCCTGATCGCGAGCGGTGTTGGTCCAGGCAAGGTGCGTGAAATGGCTGTCGATGGACACGCCCAGAATCTGCACGCCAAGCTCGGCAAAGTCCTTCGCTTTGTCACTGAATGCAATGATTTCTGTCGGGCAGACAAACGTAAAGTCCAATGGCCAGAAAAACAGCAGCACGTATTGGTCTTTGTAGTCGCTGAGGGAGACTTCTTTGAACTGGCCATCTGGCATGACGGCTTGTGCGGTGAAATCAGGAGCTTGTTGGGTTACCAAAACACTCATCGCGAACTCTTTACTTCTGAAGATGGAAAGGGATAAACGAAAACTTTGAATCTCATTTGGGGGCGGTTGCCCATCGCGGTGACACTATCGAAGGATTGTCACGATTCGGCAACCCGGCTAACTCTGGCAGCCGGCATCACTGAGGCAGCCGGATCGTAAAAACGTCGGATCATAGCGGGATGATCTCTTCGGAAAGGGCGGAAAGTCGGGCTTTCAAAGAGGCGGAACCGCTGGGGCTAGTCCACCAGATTCTCTGGCAAAATCTTTTTCTCTTGCCAATAAAACCCGTCGTTTCGCTTCTCGAGAATTCGAGCTGCACTGCCGGGTGCTAAAGGGCGTTCGTCTGTGGGCAGCCACTCAGCCAGACTGTCGGCCACTACGCGGTGTGCGGGCTCGACTTTGTCATGGGACAGCAAATTGGCATGTTCCTGCGGATCCTTTGACCGGTCGTACAACTCTTCTGCCCCATCGGCGTATCGAATGTAACGCCAGCGATTGTCACAGACCGAGTGGTTGCCTGCGTTGTGGGTACAAATGGCTGGTCGCTGACGCAACGTGTCTGGGGCTTCAATCTGTGGTTGCAGGCTGAGCCCCTCCTGGCCGACTGCCTGTGGCAGACCGGTCAGGCCCGTGAGTGTTGGATAGATGTCCAGCAATTCGGCCGGCTGTTGGCAGGTTTTTCCGGACGGGATTCCAGGACCGGCAAAGATTAATGGCACTCGTGTCGAGTGCCGCCAAAGTGAATTCTTGCCCGAGATGGCTTTTTCACCCAGGTGATATCCGTGGTCGCTCCAGAGGACGACAATCGTGTTGTCCGCCTGCGGTGATCGCTCCACAGCATCAAGGACTCGGCCAACCTGACTGTCCACGAAACTGATGCAGGCCAGATAGGATCGTACCAGCGGGCGCAATTGATTGTTCTGCTCAAGCCAGCTTGTTCTCGGCTCCGGCAGGTCCCAGTGGATGTACCACGAACTTGCGGGTGTATCATCGCGATCACCTTTGATGATCGGTGGCATTGTTAGAGTTTCATTTGGATAGAGATCGAACCACTTCTGCGTTGCGTAGCAGGGAACATGGGGAAGGAAGAAACCGACGGACAGAAAAAATGGTTTGTCAGTCCCCATCTGATCAATTTGGTCGACCGCCCATGAGGCAACTTTCCAGTCGCCCTTGTCCTCGTCCTCATGAGGGAAAGTACCCCAGTCCATCAGGCTGTGGTTGCCACCGGGCGTTGGAGGAATCAACTTAGCCTTCGGGCGGACGCCCACGGATGCATTGGGACCCCAAATGTCACATTCCGCTTCGACCTGTTTACCGCGACCTTTTCCGCGGCCATTACTTCCATGGTAGATTTTGCCACCGATCAGCGTCTGGTAGCCATGTCTGGCAAAGTGTTGAGGCAAGGTGACAAGGTTCGCCAGATCAGGAACCGATCTGATCCACGGACGCAATCCATAAACACCGGTGGAAGTTGGGCGTTTACCAGTCATCAGCGACGTGCGACTGGGGTTGCACAGGGGAGCTTGGCAATGCGCGTTGGTAAAGGTCAGGCCTCGATCTGCAAGGCGTTGCATGGCAGGTGTTTGAACATCTGGGTGTCCCGCTAAGGGTTCGACCCAGTCATTCAGGTCATCAATGGCGATCATCACAATGTTGGGCGGGCGATCGCTTTTGCCCTGCTCTGCTGACATGACTTGCTGAAAACCAATCAGCAAATGTAATGACAGGATCACTTGAAGGGCGAAAAACGTTTTCGCGGTACCGTTGGGACGATGTGGGGCTACGTGGGATCGAATCATCTGTGTTGGGAAACCAGTTGGGGAGTGTTGAGGGAATGGCTGCGATTGTCCGGACAAACAGACGTTTGTGTTCGTTCTGGGCACCTGATTTACCGCGCTGCCCGAATTGCTGCGCCACCCAAAGTTGGATAGTGTCACAGGACGGGACTAAGTTTTTAACGCGTCAATCGAACGGAGCCTAGCAGCACCCTATTATAGCTTAACTCAAACCCTGCAAAGTGGGTTGCAAGGTCAGAAATCCTGCGGTCTTGCCGAGGAAAACGCTGATTTTACAGTTCTGGAGATGTACCAAATTGTCAGAAGCAACGGAGTGCAGAACACGAATAGCTGAACGACTGGAAATCGGGAGTCGGCAGGTTGATCCATCCTATTGCTTGCGATGATGACCACCATCAGCATCGCCACAACGGCCGGGTGCAAAATCGCATTCAGGCCTGCCAGCTCAATTCACACCGGGCTCCCAGCGAGGCTTGGATTTGTCGGATCGACACCGCGCCAAGAATCGTGGCCAGCACCGCGCCAAGAATCGTGGCTATGATCCACAGAGGAAGAACAAAGTAGCGGTAAAGCCAACTGTTATGAAAATCCAGAGTTGATCCATGTCGTCGCCCCATGTCGTCGCCCCATGTCGTCGCCCCACGGTGTCTGACGCACGATCTACCACGCGACTGGAAGTTCCCACGGGATAAGCAAGGTTGCTACCTGGGCAGTTCGACTGAACCTCGACCCACCGGTTCATTCTTGAGTTAAGTCCTTGGCAGTCCTTGCCTGTGTAACCCTTGCGTTGGCGTTGCCGGTTTGGGGCGTCTGGTAAGGGTTCCGTGTTTCAACAGGCGATGGGCTGAGATCCTCGTGGAGTCCCTCTTCGCGCAGATGGGGTGTCGCGTCCTGCTGTTGCCTTGAAGGTCGCAGAGCTTGAATGATCACAACTGCAATGGTGATACCGAACAGGGCAACAATGACAAGGAGCAGCAGGACGGACATCGCCATGATCGATTTGCTGGTTTTTTGAGTAGGATGATGCCTGAATCAGCTGATTCAACCGGTGCTGAGCGTGTTGTTCAGGCACGATTCGTGATTGACCTGGCCGCCATCCTGTTTGTGAAAGTCTTGTGTGAAGGCCCGGTAATTTGAGTTCTAAACTACGCTAAGGAAGATCGCCACAC